>Ga0102944_1001032_pt1 | contig 19645 bp, 18 predicted proteins | sample SalPonD_shore_MG_FD_78172 | JGI IMG/M metagenome (GOLD analysis project Ga0102944, IMG submission 78172) | Salt pond soil microbial communities from South San Francisco under conditions of wetland restoration - Salt Pond MetaG... | ecosystem: Environmental > Aquatic > Marine > Intertidal zone >...
CCTCGATTCCGTTCAGTTCCGGCATGGCGATATCCATGATCACCACGTCAGGCCGCAGGTCGGTCGCGGACTTCACCGCGCTGAGTCCGTCCACGGCTTCTCCCAGTATACTGAAACCGGGGACCGCCTCTAATAGCCTCCGAATGCTGCTGCGCAGCCGGGTTTGATCGTCAGCAATGATTACGCGAATATCCATGGTACAATGAGCCACCCATTCCGTCAACCGTCACATCCGTTAACTACCCGTATTCCATATCCCGCAATACGATCCGTAACCCACCGGATCCCCGGAGAACTCGTACGACGGAACTCGAGGACTACATACTCCGGTTAACTCAATGGTATTTTAATTTCCAAGTCGGTTTCGTCTCTGTTCAAGCGCACCTATAATACTAATGTATTCTTCCTGATGCAAGCGAACGTTAGAGGAGGGGAATGGTCTTCCCGGTGTCGGCGGACCCGAAACCTGCTGCGGTTTGATCCGGAGGATCTGAAGACAGTCCGAGGGGAAACAGGTTCGTTCGCGCCCGATCAGTATGACAAAAAAATTGCCCTTCTTCGTGCCACGCAAAGAAGGGCAAAATCAGGTGAGCCCGGCAGGAATCGAACCTGCGACCGACGGCTTAAAAGGCCGCTGCTCTACCTACTGAGCTACGGGCCCCATTCTGAAAAAGCAAATTAAGTTACTTTTGGGTTCCCTGAAAATCAAGCCATATTCTCCGGGGAACCTGCATCTTTTTGGTTGTAATTTACGTCTTGATGTTCGTATTATTATTCTCGTTTTTCATGGACGATTCAACGACAGAGTGAAGGTAGCTCCTCATGGATGCAAACGTTCTCCCCCTGGAAAATACCAAGCATGATCGCGATCGGTTTATTGATATGGCCTGGAAGATCTACGAGGGAAATCCCTACTGGGTTCCTCCCCTGAAGGCCGACCAGCACACCCTGCTGGACCCGACCAAACATCCCTTCCATGATCATGCGGACGCCCGGCTTTTTGTCGCGGAACGCGACGGAGAGGTCGTGGGGAGAATTGCCGCCCACGTCAATCATGCCCACAACGAATATTGGAATGACGAAGTGGGCTTTTTCGGCTTTTTCGAATGCATTAATGATCAGGCGGTGGCGGATGCGCTGTTCGGGGCGGCCCGGGAATTTCTCCGGGAACGCGGCCGCACCCACATCCGGGGTCCGTTCAACTGGTCCACCAACGAGGACTGCGGCCTGTTGATGGATACGTATGACCGGGAACCGGTGATCATGATGACCTATAATCCGCCGTATTACGTGGACCTGATCGAACACGCCGGCTTTGAAAAAATCAAAGATCTCTATGCGTATCATATCGAGCAGGCCCGGGAAATCCCGGAACGGCTGGCGAACGGGGTCCGGTTGATGAAAAAGCGCTATAACTTCAGCCTGCGGACCATTAACATGAAGCGGTTCTGGGACGAGGTGGAAATTATCAAAAGCCTGTACAATGATGCGTGGGCTGCGAACTGGGGGGCCGTACCCATGACCGAGGATGAAATCCACCATATCGCAAAAGATTTGAAATTGATCGTGGATCCCAAGCTGTGCTATATCGTGGAAGCGGAGGGGGAGCCGGTGGGGTTTTCGCTGACCCTGCCGGACGCCAACCAGGCCATCAAACACGCCAACGGACGCCTGCTGCCGTTCGGGATTTTTAAAATCTTATGGCATCAACGGAAAATCGATTTCGTGCGGGTGATTTTATTGGGAATTCTGGATAAATACCGGAACCGGGGAGTGGATGCCGCCTTGTATTATGAAACCTTCAAGCGCGGCTTCGAATCCGGGTATTACTCCGGAGAGATGTCCTGGATTCTGGAAGATAACTATCCTATGCGCAACGCCCTGGAAAAATTCGGGGCCGAGATCTATAAAACCTACCGGATCTACCAGCAACCCCTATGAACGTGCTGGTAACGGGCGGGACGGGATTCATCGGGTATCACCTGGTTCGCACCCTGCTCCAGGAACACCATGCCGTCACCTGTCTCATCCGGAAGAGCAGCAACACCCGGTGGCTGGATTCCCTGGGGGACATTCGTTACGTTTACGGTGAATTACTGCAACCGGACACCCTGCCGGCTGCCGTGGAGGGCCAGGACTGGGTGTTTCACCTGGCCGGCGTGGTGACGGCCGTGAACCGGGCCGGATACATCCGGGTCAATCGCGACGGTACCCGGAACCTGGTGAAGGCTCTCCAGGCGCGGAACCCATCTCTGGACAAGTTCGTGTACGTCAGTTCGCTGTCGGCAGGCGGGCCGGCCACTCCGGATCAGCCCCGGACCGAACGCATGCCGGACGCACCGGTGACCCACTACGGGGAAAGTAAGCTCCTCGCGGAACAGATGCTTCGGCAACACATGGACACGCTGCCCATTACCGTCCTGCGCCCTCCGGTGGTCTACGGACCGCTGGACGTCGGGGTGCTGACCTTCTTCCGGCTGGTGAATAACGGCTGGCAGGTCCGGTTCACCGGGGAGCCGTTCTATCTGAGCTTGATCTACGTGCAGGATCTGGTGAATGCGCTGATTCGGCTGGCAAGCACTCCCCGCACTGCCGGCGAGCACTATTACATCGCCGACGGCCCGGCGCATTCCATGACCCACATTCAGGAGGTGCTGGCAGCGGAACTGAAGCAGTCACCGCGTACGATTCCGGTGCCGCGGTTTCTGGCCTATGTTCCGGCGCTCTTTTCGGAACTGTACATTAAAGTGGCCCGGAAACCGTCTTTCCTGAACATACAAAAAGTGAAAGAGATGACTCAGCCCGGCTGGGTCTGCTCATCCCATAAATTGGAACAGCATCTGGGATATGCCGCACAGTACCCGCTGGGTACAGGCGTGCACCAAACCGTAGAATGGTATCGAGCACATGGCTGGATCTGACGCAACCACTTATCGCTGGTCCGATGTTTTTTTTCTGAGTTACAATACCATCGTTTCTGTCTTTTTACTCCTGTCGGGGTATGGCGTAGAGTTCCGATGGTGGTTATTGCTCTCCAATATCGCTTTAATCCTTGCCAATGTGGGGGTGGTCCGGCTGCACCAGCTGTACGCCACCAACCGCCCTCTGCGCATCGCCCGCAACTGGTATCCGTTCGTGTACTTTTCCTACCTGCATTGGGAAAGCGGGATGCTCCGACACCTGTTTCATTCCCATTCATTCGATCCGCTGGTCCGCTCCTGGGATCTGGCGATTTTCGGCAATTATCTTCACAACATCCTGTACCAGTTTCAGCCTCTCTGGTTTGCCGAATTCGTCCACTTTACCTACTTCTATTATTATATCCTGCTCCTGCTGCCGGGCTTTCTCTTTTTTCGCCACGATATGCAACGGTTCAAAAATTATGTTTTCGATATCACGCTGCTCTACCTGATACAGTACACTATCTTTTACGTCTTTCCGGTTATCGGCCCCATCGCGCTCCACTCGGCCCGCTTCCCGGATGGCGTGCTGTTCATCCCCCTGATGAAATTCCTGTACCGGGTGGGGGATTCGCCCGGAGGCGCCATGCCCAGCTCCCACGTCTCGGTGGCGGTGCTGGCCTGGACCTGGCTGTATCGGTATCGAAAAAGCTACGCCCTGGCCCTGAGCCTGTTCACGGTGAGTTTAATTTTTTCCACGGTGTATCTGTCGTATCATTATGCCGTGGATGCCATCGCCGGATTTCTGCTGGGCGTCATTTTCGTCATTATCATGGGTTTATTGCGTCGGAACTATGGTAAATACGCGTTCACCTGATCCCATCATACCTCGAACTTCGTTCTGCGCCGAATCGCCCCAAACCGGGAGCCGGCATGTCCGGACCTCCGGTCCGCCCCTCCGTGAGACCTTCTCTGGCAAAGGATCTTCCGGCAGCATCTTTTTTGTAACCCTTTCCCGTGAAACGTCTCTATTAACAATGAACGGATAGAATACGAAGACACGGGGTAGCAGTATGATGGAAGAAATTCAGAGCACAAACCAGTTCGAAGAACTCCGCACGGAACACGAAGACCTGTTCATGGTGCTTTTCTTTACCGAAAACTCACGGAAAAGTCAGGAAGCCATCACCACCTTGGACAAAATCAAGGCAGCCCACGAAGAGCTGGGTCTGTTTAAACTGAACGCCGCCGAGGTGAAAGACGTCCACCCCCGGTATAATATTTCCACCGTCCCGACGCTGGTTACGTTTCGGCATGGGCGTCCGGCCGAATATGTGTATGGCAGCCAGACCGAGGCCTATTACAACCGGCTGCTGCAAAAATTTCAGATCGCCGGCAACGGAAACGGAACGGGGGCCTCCGCGCACCGGGTAACGGTGTTCACCACTCCCACCTGTCCGTACTGTGACATGGTCAAACGGTATCTCGCCAGCCTGGATGTGCCGTATTCCGAGGTGGATGTGGCTTCGGATCCGTCGGCGGCCCAGGAGCTGGTCGCCAGGACCGGACAACAGGGGGTGCCGCAAACAGAGATTGACGGGAAATATGTTATCGGGTATAATACGGCAGAAATTGACCGGTTATTAAACGTATAAAACGGAATAGAGGAGAGAGGAATGATTAATTTTCAGCCACTGAATGACAACGCACTCATCAAACTGGATTCGGCAGACGAAGAGACCACTTCCGGCGGCATTATCATCCCGGATTCCGCCCGGGGGAAGGAAGACGAAGGGGAAGTCGTGGCTGTTCCGCCCGGAGCCGGCGAAGAAGTCGCGGTGGGAGATCGGGTCATGTTCAAAAGCAATGCCGCCACTGAAATCACCCAGGGTGATGATCGTTACCTGGTGGTACCTTTCAAAGATATCATCGGAAAATACGTCGAGGTCGACACTATCTAACTGTTTGTAGCGCAAACAACCGACAACGCCTCTCCGGGTGACCCCGGAGAGGCGTTTTTTATCCCGCCATCCAGAAGACCACGTTTGTCAAAGCATGGATGAAGGGTCTTCCGGGCGGGATTCCGCCCCAGACTCCGCCCGTGTGCGGAGTCAAAGGAGGAACCCCGGCTGTTAAGCCGGGGAGCTCCATTTCATTGTACGAACAACAGAAGTGGAACGTTCTTAGTCCCGTGACCGGCGTGTTCCCAGCAGATTCCATCCCGCGGGTAATAACAGGGTCGCCAACCCGATTTTAACGAGTCCCCCGGGGAGGAAGGGGAACAACCCGGTCTCCAGCAACAAAGGGGAAGGGACGAACCGGGTTAACCCCAGCAGTCCGGTGAGATAAATCAGGCCGGTGCCGACACACATCATCAGGAACGTAGTGCTCGTTCGGCGATCCCAGCCGGCTTCGGCCAGAGCACCGACCGCATAGGCGGCCAGCAGAAAGCCCAGAAGATATCCTCCGGTCGGCCCCAGCAGCACGGCAGGCCCGGCGGCGGCGCCGGCGAAGACCGGCAGACCGGCGACCCCCTCACTGAGATAGGTGACCACGGCCAGGGCGCCCCGCTTCTTTCCGAGCAGCGCACCCAGCATGAGCACGCCGAACGTCTGGCCGGTGATGGGGACCGGCGAAAAGGGGAGCGGGAGGCTGACCTGGGCCAGCAGTCCCATCAGGACGCTGCCGGTGATCACGAGCAGTGCGTCATAGGCCAGGGCCCGGCGTTTCATTTGCGGGCGAAGTATATCAGCATAGGTCATTATCGGCTCCTTCATTTTCCGTTAATGCATAATTTACATCTTTTAGATACAACTGAAATCACTTTTTCGGTTCCGGAGCAATCAACGGCGTCAGGTCTCCGCTGAAAATGGTCTCCATATCGCCGGACGGTCTCTCAATTTGTGCCGCGCCCTCGGGCGTCACGTCCCGGAAAATCCCGTTGACTTCTCCGGCTTCCCGGATCACCCGGACCGGCGCATTCCGGTGGCCGCACTTGGTTTTCCACTCCGCAAGCATGTGGTGTACCTCCCCGGCCCGAATGGAATCGTACCAGGATTCCAGGGCGTTGAGAATGGCGGCAATAAGCGGATTCCGATCCACCGGAGCGCCGACTTCCATGGCCAGAGAAGTCGCCGGCCAGCGCAACCGGTCGGGGAATTCGTCCGGCTGCTGGTTCACATTGCAACCAATCCCGATGATGAGCGCCGTCAGGGCTTCCCCGCGATACTGGCCTTCCGCCAGAATACCACAGATCTTTTTCCCGGCGATCCACACATCATTGGGCCATTTCACCGTCGGGGACAGGGCGCTGTGGCGCTCGATGGCTTGGGCCACGGCCAGTCCGGCGGCCAAATTTATCAGGGGCAACGAGGGTGAATGCGGTCCGGGACGTAACACGACCGACATTAAAATACTCCGCCCGCGGGGAGATTCCCAGGTTCGTCCCATCCGGCCCTTTCCGGCGTTTTGTTTCTCCGCCAACACCACGGTTCCGTGACGTTTCACCGACTGTTTCGCGTAATCGTTGGTGGAATTCACTTCGTCGAGCACAATAATTTCATTTCCCAACACCGCTGCCCGGAGATGCTGCCGGATCGCTTCTTTATTCAATGCTGTCTTCATCGGATTCAGGATCCTGTTGGTTACGGATCGCCGGGTGTTCCCATATCCCGTGCTCCCGCAAAAACATCGTGACATCGTGTAATCCCGGGAGCCCGGTTCCCGACCCGAATTCCCGGATCCCCATGGCCGCCACCGCGCTGGCAAACTGTCCCAACGGCCGCAACGCCCATCCCTGCAGCAAGCCAAACAGCAGGGCGCCGTGATACATGTCCCCGGCGCCGGTGGTATCCGCCGCGTCCACCTGGAAGGCCGGAACGTGCACGGTTTTACCTTCACGCCCAAGCACACTGCCTTCTGCGCCCAACGTCACGCCGGCCAGGGTCGCGCCGCCCGCTATCAGGGAACGACACGCCTGTTCGTAGTCCGTTTGCCCGAAATATTCTTCTGCGAACGCCGCCGAGACCACCGGATAGTCTACCAGGGGCAGTAGCGCTTCCGTGGATTGGTGGACGCTGCCGGCATCCAGCATGATCCGGGCTCCCTGGTCCCGGGCCTGCCGGACCAGCTCGATGATCTCGGGGGTGGGCCGGCTGTCCAGGGTGACGGTCCGGGTATCCCGGAGCAGCGTCTCGGGCACCTGGGACGGCCGGATCTCCGGTAGTTGCCCGGTATGTTGCACCACGGTCCGCCGGCCGGTGCCCTGCTCCACCAGGATATGCGAGTGCAGGGTATCGGCCGCCGCATCCAGCCGGATGCCCGAGGGCTCCACCCCGAACGACCGGATGTCCTCCAGGATGGTCCGGCCCATGAAATCATCCCCCATGGTGGTGACCAGCGCCGTGCGGCCTCCCAGGGCAGCGAGTGTCCGTATGGCGGTGGGCACCGGCCCGCCTCCGCGTTCGGCCCAACGGGTAGCCGTGTGCTTGGTGTTCACCTCCGGGTACTGACGGACTTCCAGGGTAAAATCGTAGGTGGCCAGTCCAATCCCCACACAGTCGTATCGTTTGTGATCTTGTGACGCCATCGGTGAGCTCCGGCTGCCGAATATGCAGGCTAAATGTATTGCAACTAATTTAAGCATTCCCGGGAAAGATGCACCTGCCAATTTTAGCCGTGAGTGTATTTCGCCTGTCGATGACCGGCGGTTTTCCCGGCACGGTTTTCTGGGGGCCGGAGACTTCGATGGCCGGACTCCATTGCTCGCGGTGTTTCAATTGACACCACGGTTTGGTAAACTAAGGAGAACGGAAAGACACGGCATAATCGCCGGCACAATCCAGGAAAGGAGCGGATCATGCCCGGGGAACATTTTCAGGCGCTAGTGGTCACGGAAACCGCGGATCACCAATTCAGGCGTAATGTCACCGAGCGTTCCGTCAGTGATTTGCCGGAGGGCGAGGTGTTAATCCGTGTTCGATACTCCTCGCTGAATTATAAGGATGCCCTGTCGGCGACCGGCAACCGGGGGGTGACCAAGCGATATCCCCATACCCCGGGGATCGATGCGGCCGGGGAGGTTGCCCGAAGCCGGCACTCCGGTCTGACGCCCGGAGACCCCGTCATTGTTACCGGATACGATCTGGGGATGAATACGGCCGGGGGGTTTGCCGAATATATCCGGGTACCGGCAGCCTGGGTGGTTCCGCTGCCGGACGGATTGACGCTCCGGGAAAGCATGATCTACGGTACCGCGGGCTTTACGGCGGGATTGGCCCTCTTTTCCCTACAGGAACACGGGCTTCCCCCGGCGGAGGGAGAAATCCTGGTCACCGGCGCCACCGGCGGGGTCGGCAGCCTGGCAGTGGCGCTGCTGGCCGACCAGGGGTACCGGGTCATTGCCGCCACCGGGAAAAAGACACAGCACGAATATCTCCAATCACTGGGCGCCGCCGGGGTGATTTCCCGGCAGGAAGTCACCGATACCTCTGGCAGACCGCTGTTGAGCAGCCGCTGGGCCGGCGCCGTGGATACGGTGGGCGGCCTTCCCCTGGCCACCGCCATTCGCTCCACCCGCCCGTACGGCTGTGTGACTACTTGCGGCAATGCCGCTTCGGCGGAACTCTCCCTGACCGTCTATCCCTTCATTCTCCGGGGAGTGACCCTGTGCGGAATCGCTTCGGCGGAAACTCCCATGTCCCGGCGCCTGGAGATCTGGGACCGGCTGGCGGGCGACTGGAAACCCGGTTCGCTGGGCATGCTCAGCCGGGAGGTATCTCTGGAGGAGCTGGACACGGAAATCGATACAATTTTACAGGGACATCAAGTGGGAAGAGTCGTGGTAAATCTCGGCTAAACTGGCAGTTTATTCCGGGACACGACGGGGCCTGAATATTACAGGGACACCAGTTCGCTAATTACGTTTGCTTCCCGGAAAACGGGGGGTTAATTTTACCGTACGAAGCCGCCGGCTCGCCGTCTGCCGTTGAAAACGGTTTCGCTTCCCTTCGATTAGCATACAATATTATTCTCAATACACCGACCGGCCCGCCTCGATCCGTATCTTGGAAAACAGGGAAGGGATCACCGGACGAGCCCATGTCGAGAGAATGTTTACGGGAGATGTTCGCACTACCCGCCGCCAATTATCCGAAGGGAGGAAGGCTCATGAAACGTTTGATGTTCGTTGTAGCTCTGGCCATCTGTTTTCTGGGGATCCTGGCGTTGCCCCCGGCGCCTGCCTCATCACAAACCGCCGTTCGAACGGAGATCCGGATCCCGGATATCCCGGGGTACCGGACCCTGAAATGCGATTTTCACATGCACACGGTCTTTTCCGACGGAAACGTCTGGCCGCCCATCCGCGCGCAGGAGGCTTGGCTGGACGGGCTGGATGCCTTCGCCATTACCGACCACATCGAATACCAGCCGCACGCGGAAGACATTCCCACGAACTTCAACCGCTCGTACGAGCTGGCCCGTCCCTATGCACAGGCGGTGGAACTCACCATCATCCGGGGCGCCGAAATCACCCGGGACGAGCCGCCGGGCCATCTCAACGCACTGTTCCTGGAGGATGTCAATCCCCTGGAAAAGGCCGATTACCGGGACGCGGTGAAGGCGGCGGTGGACCAGGGCGGTTTCGTGTTCTGGAATCATCCCGGTTGGAAACAGCCGGACCGGAAATCGGTGTGGTACGAGACCCAGGAAGAATTATATCGGCAGGGCCGTCTCCACGGCGCCGAGGTAGTGAACGGCTCCACCTATTATCCCCGGGTGCATCAGTGGTGCCTGGATAAAAAACTCACCATGCTGGGCAACTCGGATATCCACAATCCGGTGGAAATGAATTATAACCCGGAGACCGGTGCTCACCGGCCGCTGACCCTGGTCTTCGCGAAAGACCACAGCGCGGAGAGCATCAAACAGGCCTTGTTTTCGCGGCGGACGGCCATCTACTGGGAAAATACCCTCATCGGGGAGTCCGCCTACCTGGAACCGATCTTTCAACGCTCGGTCGTCATCAGAAATCCCGAACTGACCCTGAACGGCACCCGGACGTCGTACCTTCGGATCACCAATACGTCCGATGTGAGTTATGAACTCTCCGCCGACGGCTCGATCCCCAACGTCTCCCTGCCCGGAACGGTGACCCTGCACGCCGGCAAAACGGTGATCATCGGGATCCGGGCGGAGGCCAAGGACCTGACCGGGCGCCGCCGGATCCGGCTGCCGTATCGGGTGAAGAACCTGCTGGTGGCGCCGGGGCAGGGCCTGCCGGTGACCCTGGATCTGCAGGTGCGGTTCCTCCCGGCCGAATCGTGAGGACCGGCGGTATCCCCCGGTGACGGGACCGCACGATCCGCTTTGCCGCCCTCCCGGCAAATTTTTTCCCCGGGGAATCCGTCTTTTCGACGATTTTGTTGCATAAGCGGGACTTCGTCTGTATTATTTTAGTACGAAAAATGATCGAGCACCGGGTCCAGCCGTCCTGGCGAGCGAAGGAGAGGGTTTATCAATACCGTGCTTCATACAAGGGTATTTGCCATGGAAACAGACTCTTTTTCGTCCCGCAGGTGGTATCTGGCGTAGCGAATTCCCCATACTCAATATTCCATTCACTTTCGGTTCCGGCTCCCGGTTCTCTGAGACGCGAAGAGACGATTTCGGGATGATTCGTACAACCTTCCACAGAGCGCAGAATTTCATCGCAGCCGGAGTGCTGCTCGCACTGCTGTTGATCTCCTGCGCAGCGACCACACCGCCCCCGCCGGATCCGGCGGCCGTGTTACAAAAGACCTACGAACCCGGGGTGTTGCGTGGTGACCTGGAATATCTCTGGGAAACCCTGAATGAAGTCCATCCGGATCTCTACGCCCTGACCGACCGAGAGCAACTGGTCCGGCAGTACCGGCAGATCGACTCGTCCCTGACCCGTCCCCTGACCCGGGTGGAGTTCTACCTGAAAATCGCCCCGCTGATCTCCAACATCAAGGACGGGCATACCTACCTGTCGCTCCCGTTCCATCCGGATATCCTGGCGGAGATGCCCTCGGTGCTTTTCCCGCTGGATCTGGCCTTCATTCAGGAGAAAACCTACATCCTGCGGGACTATACCACCACCGATTCCGCCCTGGTAGGAGCGGAACTCCTGGCCATCAACGGGGAGCCCATCGACCGGATTATCGGTGACTTTTCCACCTTCCTCCAGGGAGAAACCACCTCGTTTATCAAGAAATCCCTGGAATCGGACCTGTTCAAAATCATGTACTGGATGTTTTACCCGGAGGAAAGCCTCTGGTGGATCACCTACCGCACCCCCGACGGCCGGGAGGCCACCGAACCCATCAGCGGGATCACCGGCAACGAGCTGGTGCGCCTCCGGACCGCGCTGGGTGAAATGTCCCGGATCGCGTATGCCCTGCATATCCTGCCGGAGCAACAGACCGCCATCATGACCGTGCACACCTTCCGCGGCCCGGAACTCAAGGCCTTTTACCGGAAGGCGTTCAGAAAAATCCGGCGGGCCAGGGTCCAGCATCTTATCATCGATCTCCGGGATAATCTGGGCGGGAACACCGCTAATGCCGATGAACTGCTCAGTTACCTTACGGAGACCCCCCTCCATCCCATTTCCGTGGTCCGGATGAAGGTGAGTTCCCAGTTAAAGCAATACAACCGGCGCTATCTCTCCGATATCTTTCTGTGGGCGCGGCTCTACCTGTTTAACACCCGCTTTCACCAGATCTTCACTCACCAGAACGGCACCCTGGTGGATATCAATGTGAACGATGCGATTCAGCCCAAGCGCAAACGGCTGCGGTTCGACGGGGATGTGTACGTGATGACCAACGGGCACAGTTTTTCGGCCGGGGCGTATTTTCCCACCTTCGTCAAGCATTACAACCTGGGTTGCGTGGTCGGCAGCGAAACCGGAGGATTATCCGGCGGCTCATTCGGGGAACGCATCAGTGTCGCGTTACCGACGACTAATATTTCCCTGGGTATTTCGACTATTATCCTCAAAACCAAGCCGTTGAACCAGTTTTCCAAACACGGGGTCATCCCGGATTTCTCGATTCGTAGGGATATCAGCAAAGAAATTCACGGAGTGGATTCCCAGTTGGAACAAACGTTGCAAATTATCGGATCGCACAACATCACCAAGGGGGAATAGCAGGGGAGTGGCAATCGCCCGGCGGCGGCCGCCGGTCATCCCGGGACCACACACGTTTTGCATTCGCGAGAACGCCCCGGATGCTCCCTGACCTGCCCGGTGCACGCCGGATCAATCCCGGAATGGCCGGGCAAACCTGAGGCGCCTTTGAAACTAAAGCCGAAAATATTTTTGCTGGTGGTGGGCACACTGCTGATTTCCCTTACGGCGCTGTCCGTCCCGATTTACTGGTACACCCGAAGCGCGCTGGAAGCAGAACTGGACAAGCGTTTGCTGGGGGTGTTGGACCTCAGCACCGCGCTGCTGGATGAGGAACTGCTGACCATTTTGGCGGAAGAACCCGCGCTGCCCCGGGTGCGGCAGGCGGTGGAGCAGTCCCTGCAGCCCACCCTGATCCGGGACATCACCGGTGTGGCCGTTTTTTCCGCCCACCGCACCCTCCTGGCGTCCACCGGCGCGCCGTCCAGGGACCAGGGGTTACTGGCCAGCACCGTGGATCGGGCCTTACAGGACTCCACGCCCCGCAGTGTGGTCTCGGATATTTACCGGGCCGGAGGCGGCGGCTACCTAAAAACCGCGGCTAAGTCCATCTATGCGGGAACCGCTCGCCCGGTGGTGCTGGTGGTGTACGGGGACGCCGGATCCATGGAATACATTGATCAGCTGGCCGGCACCATCTTCTGGGTCGCCTTTCTGACCTTGATCATCGCCACCGGCTTAACCCTCACCTTCTCCCGTTCCCTGATCCGGCCCGTGCAGCAGTTGTCGGCCTATGCCAAATCCATCCAGAGAAATTTACAGACCTCGCCGGTCATGCTGCGCCGCACCGATGAACTGGGCGATCTCAGCCGGGCTCTCTCGGAAATGCACACCGAACTCCGGGAAAACGAACAGCGGTCCAGAGAACTGCTCTCCGGCATCGCCCACGAGATCAAAAATCCGCTGGGCGGAATGGAAATTTACACCGGCCTGCTGGAGGAGGAACTATCCGGCAATTCCCACCACCGGGAATACTTGGAAAAGATCCGGGAATCTCTCCACAACCTGAACCAGACGGTGATCTCGTATCTCGATTACGCGCGGCCGCCCCGCAGCCGCCTCCGGACGCTGTCGGTGCGGACCGTACTGGAGGACGTCCACCGGCTGATTCTGCCCGAACTCCGGGATCGCCGGGTGGCGTTCCGGTGCACCGGCGATGCGCAACTAATCACCGATGAGTCCAAGCTCCGGCGCGTCTTGCTCAACCTGCTCCGCAATGGTCTGGAAGCCGTCTCACCGACCACCGGCGCGATCTCGGTGGCGATCCACTCCGATCCCGAGCAGGTTCGTATCGACATCACGGACAACGGCCGGGGCATCCATCCCCGGGATCAGGCGCATATTTTCGAACCGTATTACACCACCGGCGAGCAGGGTTACGGCATGGGCCTGGCCATTGCCAAGAACATCGTGGAAGAATTCGATGGCGCGATTTTTGTCCATTCCGAATACGGGAAGGGGACCACGTTTCAAATCACTTTCCCCAGGGAGAAATCATGAGCGCATCCAGTCCTATTACCCTATTGGTGGTCGAAGACGATCTGACCATGCGGGACGGAATCCGGACGGTCCTGGAGCGGGAAGGGCATACGGTGGTGGCCGCCGACTCGGGAGAGGAGGGCGTCCGCCTGTTCCGGGCGGAACAACCGGCGGTGGTGATCACCGATTTGCGACTACCCGGGAAAAGCGGGATGGAATTACTGCAGGAATGCCTGGCGCTCCGGCCGGAGACCGTGGTTATTCTGATTTCGGCCTACGGCACCATCGATTTGGCGGTGCAGGCGCTGAAGGAAGGGGCCCGGGATTTCATTGCCAAGCCGTTTACCATCGATGAGCTGCGGATGAAGGTCCGGCAGGTCATCCGGGATTTGCCGGCCGCGGCCGGAGCCGGAGAACCCCCCGGTTTTCGCGGCATGGTAGGGGAGTCGGCGGCGGTCCGGGATCTGTTCCGGATTATCCGGGATGTGGCGTCCGTGGACAGCCCGGTGCTCATCACCGGGGAAAGCGGCAGCGGGAAGGAACTGGCGGCCCGGGCCATCCACGCCGAGAGCCGGCGGCGGGAGAAACCCTTTCTGGCGCTCAATTGCGGCGCCCTGACCGAATCATTGCTGGAAAGCGAACTGTTCGGCCACGAGCAGGGTGCCTTCACCGGGGCGGTCCATCAACATAAAGGGGTGTTCGAACGAGCCCATACCGGCACCATCCTGCTGGATGAAATCGGGGAAATCTCCCAGCGAATGCAGGTAAAACTGCTTCGGGTACTCCAGTACCAAACATTTCACCGGGTAGGCGGCACCGAAGAGATCCGGACCGACGTGCGGGTAATCGCCTCCACCAACCGGGATCTGAAAGCGGCGATTCGGGAGAAAACGTTTCGTGAAGATCTCTTTTTTCGCCTGAACGTGCTGCCGGTGCACGTCCCCGCCCTCCGGGAGCGGAAAGATGATATCCCGCTGCTGGCCCGGCACCTTACCGCCCGCAAAGCGGCGCAACTGGAGAAGCCGGCACCGGAATGGTCTCCGGAGGCTCTAAAAAAATTGCAGCACTATTCCTGGCCCGGCAACATCCGGGAACTGGAAAACTTTCTGGAGCGATTACTGATCTTTCACAAAAAAGACCGGGTCACTGCGCCGGATATCTATTTCGAAGAGCCGGCCCAGGGAACCGGCGCCGCCGCGACGCTCACCGAGGTGCTGGAAAATACCGAATATGCCATGATCCGGGACGCGCTGCAAAAATCCGGGGGAGTCAAGCAACGGGCGGCCCGGCTGTTGGGCATTAAAACCAGCACTCTGTATTACAAGATGGACAAGTACGGGATCGAACGGGATGGAACGAAATGACCGGGTTGCTCCAGGGCGTGAGAACGGAGAGGACCGAACACAGTTGTCCCACGAAAAGAGCACCGCATTTTCCGGTGTAAAAAGCGGGCAATGAACTCCGGCGAAGGAGGGAAACCAGGGCCCGGAGAACACCCGGTGGATGTGCGAAGAACGCATCGACGCAAAGACACAAATACGCATTTACGCGTTGCATAACCGGCAGACGTCGTAAGGGCAAGATGTATAAAACATTGTTCACAGGATTGCTGGTGATTTTTCTGTTCCCGTTGGGAGGGTCCGGCCAGGAGTACAACCATCTCTGGGAGGCCTATCTCCGGGAGGATACCCGGTATCAGCAGACCCGGCAGCAGATCGCCGCCCTGGAGAACGAACAGGCGGCCTTGATGGCAAAGCAGGACCGGCTGCGCAGGCAGCAATCCTGGCTGAACGGCTGGATCGTGGAGATGCGCCTCTCCGGGATCAGCCAGTCGCTGGTGGCGATTGTCGATTCCCTGGAGGCGCTCCGCTACCGGTCGGGTCGGATCGCCAACCGGCGGGCTGCGGCTTTCCACGCGTTTAAGACGGCCTATCGGAATCAGCTGCTGCAGACGGATGCGGCGGCAGACACCACTTCCATGGCGACCGATCGGGCTATTCTCCTGGCCCGGTCCCTGCTCGCCGGGGACAACCACGCGGCCCTCCTGCCTGACTACGCCGCCATCATGAACGAATTATATGAAGACGCGTCATTGCGGCGGCTGGTCTTCGCGGATCTGCAGACGGTCCTCCGGGCGAAAATCACCCTCATCGATTCCCTGGTGCAGGAACGAAAAATGGACCTGGCGCTCCTGCAGCGGTTGGCGGAATTTCACCAGGATCTGCGGCTGCAAGAGGAGAGCAACACCGACGTGGAACACCCGGCATCCCAGGGGACTGCGCCCCGGAGCACAGCCGATATGTACGCCGAGTCGGCGACCTCCAACTACAGTTTCCGGGAGCCAGCCCCGGAGAAACTGGCTCAATCCGGGGGAATCGCCGGATCGCCGGAGGACCCGTCGCCGGCGGAAGGCACCGCCGGCCTGTCGGGCACAGGGCGGATTATCCGGGATATCCGGCAGCTGCAGGACATCCGGGCGTCGTATCTGCAACTGCTCCGGACCATCCGGGAGGAGTTAGCCCATTAGCAGCCGGTTCCGACTTTGCATCGCGATCATCCTGATCTTCTTGGCCTTTGGGACGCACCTCACCGCCTCCGGCGGACAGGTCCAACTGGCACCGTACTTCGACTCCAACATCGCCGAACAAACGACCGTTCCCAAATCCAGTATCGGTTTAAAGGGTCGCCTGGACGCGAACACGGCGATACGGTTGCACGCCCTCTCCATCGAGGGGCGGTTCCTGGCCCAGGGATACCTCGACACCCGGTATCGGGGAGAGTCCAAACTGGTGCTCAACCCGGCCCTCTCCCTCCGGCTCCCGCTGGGGGGCGGAGTCACCGGATTAGCCGGGCTGCACTATTTTTACAAATCTTTCGCCGGCGAATCCAGGCGCTTGCAGTGGTCGGAAATCACCGCCATCCTCCGCACGCCGATCACTCCGCCTGTCTCCGGTTGGCTCGGGTTTATCACCCGGTTCAGCCGGGTGCAGGCCGGGGCGCTCTACCGGTTCACCGGTACCGAAATCTACCTGGGAACCCGGTATGCCCTGGCGAAATCCCTGTTCGTGGAAGGACGCCTTGCGTATGCTGCGCTTGCCCATCGGGATTACCCGGCCCGGCGGTTGGCTCAGGGGACCACGCTCATGCCGCTGCCCGCTAACCAGCAGGACCAGGGCCCGGCCGGCAGCCTGAGTCTTGAGTACCAGGGAAAGATTATCGCCGGCGCCCGGGGCGGGTGGGAGCATATCTCGTCAAACAGTATCATCGGGGCGTACGATCAGGGCTGGGTGCGCGGGTATCTGACCGGTCGTGTGGGGGCGGCCAACTTTTATCACCTCGTGGTCCAGGCGGCCCGACGAACATACCGGTATCCGAACTATCCGGTGCCCCGGGAATACCTGGATCCGGAAGGCCCGGCCCGGAATCAGGTCCACCTGCGGCTGGAGCACCTGTTCACCGAACACTCCGTCGCCTACCTGCAACTCAGCGTCCTCCGGAACGAGACCATCTTTGTCAACCGGTATTACAACAAAACCCTGTTTGAGATGGGCGTGACCAAACAGTGGTGAGCTTTCCCCGGCCAGATCTTTCAGAAAGCTGAAAAAACCCTCAGGTTTTTGAGGGCATGTCAAAGGAAAAACCACCCCAGACTGCCGCCGGAGAAAAAAGAGCTGGATAACAAATGAATTGCCGTGGTATATTTCAGGCACTCTTTTGCGCCCTGTTCGCTGCCGGCTCCGCCGGAGGCCGGAGAGTCGGCTGTCGACAATATCGAACAGATGGAAGAAAAAATGTTGACTGTTCAGACATCGTTAATTATACTGACTACACCATGATAAAAACCGGACGCGGTTCAGTGGAAAAGCCTTCTGTTAGTGAGCTGAAGAAGTGATTCGAACGGTGTTGGGTAATCGCAGATTCCCGTTATCCGTCTCCGGGATAAGGAAAATAATAGTATATTAGTGAGATCTTTAGAGTATTTGACCAGTGTGGACAAGCAGCAGTGAGCCGGCCTGATAGTATCTCTGGCACAGGATTTGACCTTGTATTCCGAAAAGGGATGAACGCCATGCGGAACGACACGTCAGTTTTCTCCAAATGCACGTTGATGTTACTGGTCTGGATCATACCGGTTCTTCTTCCGGGAGCGAACCAGTCGTTGGAGACATTTTCACGGGACAACAGCCAGCATTCCATTCACTTTCCGGCACTTCCTCACACTTTCGACCGTTCCGGCATCATCGATACCACCGCCCGGATTGTAGTCGACCGGCAGACCGGCGAGATCATCAAGGGGAACCGGCTCGCCCTCCGTGAAGCCCGGGTGGATTACCATAACCTCCGATTGGATATCAGGCGGCCAAAAGCCAAGGAAGACACCGGTGGGCGGCAGCCGAAAGGATCTCACGTGCAGCCGGTCACCATCGGGCAAGTGGTCACGGCCCTCCTTACCCTGTCCGTGCAGCCGTCTGAAATCATCGAAATTCTGGAGTCGCTGATTCATGAGGGGGTGCTGCGGGCTCAACTGATAGTTCAGTGACCCTCACCTGTGGTGCCTCCTCTCTTTTGTCGGGCCGGCCGTTGGTGCGCCCGGCAGGACTACTGGTACTTCCTGCTGCCTGGCATTCCGGAATAGCAGGCGGTGAACGGTAGCGGCACCTCGACCCAGGCTGCCATTCCCATCTTCATTTCCGAGCGGCGTTTCGTTCATTCCTTTTTCAGAAATCTCTCTCCCGGTGGGAGAGAACGAACGATTCACCTTACATGTCTTTTCCGAGAGGAGGTGCACCATGCACCGCGTAACATTTAATATCCCGTTGTTCTTTCTTCTGGTGATCCTGTTAGTTCCCAGAGGATCTGCAATCGCGCTGCCGGATGAATCGGTCTCGCCGGAACAGCAGCCGGCAGACAAGTTCACCGTGCAAAAGAAACTGATGTCCACGCTGAATTCCGCGACTCGTCCCACCAAATTCTATTCCGTGCCCACAGCCAGGATCCCCCGGACCATGGAAGTGGTCCTCACCGGCGGGAGTTCGTACGGTGAGAAGGAAGGCGGCGGAACCCGGGGGGCGGTGGGACTGGGTCTGGGCGGTGTGGCGGAGCTGGAACTCAGCAGCACCCAGGTGGCCAACCAGCTTACCGGCCGGAACTCCCGGTTTCCCGCCAAGACCTTCAAGGTCTACCTGATCCCGGAGCAGCTGGCCAAGCTGCCCCTGATGCCTCACCTCGCCATCCAGCTGCGCACCGCGGACTGGGGCAAAGCCATCGATGCCGGGGATCGGATCCGGGAAGGATTGCTGCAGAGTTATGCGGACGCCAATCAGGGGTATAACCTGCAATCCCTGGGATTGCAAACCCGGTTTACCACCCTGTACGCCATTGCCGGTTTCGAGGGAAAACTGGGCGGAGTGTACGGCGGGTTGAGCCTGACGGACGTTCGAACCCGGGGCGGAACCCAGGCCGTGCTGAACAATGGCACCGGTCTCATGGAGTATAAGACCCTTCCGCCCATGCAGAAAAATATCCTGGAGCCCTTCGGGGGCCTCCTGATAAATGCGAACCCCACCACCCAGATGCTGGCGGAGGTCAGCGCCATCCCCAGCCTGGATTATGACGTCAGGAAAAAGGGCATCCTCATCGAAACTGCCTGGTGCGGCATTGCGGGAATCCGGTTCTTCATGTTGCCCTGGCTGTCCCTGGATACCGGCGTGCGGTACCTGAGCACCTTCGAAGGCATCGCGGATTCGGACATTAACCTGGCGGTGAATGCGGTCATTCCCCTGAAACCCGGCCGGTAACCGGTGCGGACTGACCAGACGCCGCAAACCGGAAAGGGACAAAGATGGTTTTCTCAGATACCGGGCAGCCGTTTCGCAGGATCATATATGTGCTCCTGTTGCTTCCGGTGGCCGGCGCCGTCCTGATCTTCCTGGATCTCCCGGAGTACGGACTCCTGCTGACCCTCCTGCGCTTCATGATCCTGCTGGCGGTTCTCGCCCTGGCGACCGGAATGATCCTGCTGATAAAACAGGTGAATAAACACTGAGGC
>Ga0102944_1001033_pt1 | contig 19628 bp, 9 predicted proteins | sample SalPonD_shore_MG_FD_78172 | JGI IMG/M metagenome (GOLD analysis project Ga0102944, IMG submission 78172) | Salt pond soil microbial communities from South San Francisco under conditions of wetland restoration - Salt Pond MetaG... | ecosystem: Environmental > Aquatic > Marine > Intertidal zone >...
AAACTGTGATCATAGCTGAATCGCACTTTGTAGTATAAATTATCCAGGAAATCATATTCACCGGTTATGGAGCCCAAAAAGCGGTTTACTTTCGTGGTGCTCTCCAACAAATTATTAGCACCGATAACATTCAGCGAAATCGCTTTACGGATATTGGAATCCGTTCCACTGTAACCGCCAAGCCGGGTATCGCTATAAATAGGTTGTGTAGGCAACGCATGAACGATGTCCATGATTGGAGACGTCAGGTGCAGCCCAGTCATATTCACTTTATCCCAATGGGCATAATACAACGATTCCTTTACATCGAATTTTCCAAATTTATGATCTGAATTGACCCGACCGGAATAGCGCGTGTAATCAGGTCCCGGCCCTTTTAGGGTACCGCCCTGATTGAAGTAGTTTCCGGTAATCGAATAGGTGCCGCTGTCGTCGCCACCGGAAACTGTTAAATTATGGCTTTGAATCCGTGCTGTTTTAAATGCGGCATCCTGCCAATTGGTATTAATTTGATTGGGATCCACATAATATTGTGAACCCGGATCATTAGCCGGTGCCAAAGGCATTTGGGCATTATTCAATTCTTCATTATCCAGCTTCTGATAATCGGAAGAATTCAACATGTCATAACGATTGACAATATTTTGAACTCCGTAGTAACTGTGGTAATTAACCTGAACAGGTCCTTTATCTCCATGTTTGGTGGTTATAATGACAACACCATTTGCAGCTCGTGTCCCGTAAATTGCCGCAGCTGAAGCATCTTTCAGAACCTGGATAGACTCAACATCATTCAAGTTAAAATCCTGCAATCCACCTACGGGCACGCCATCTATGACATAAAGCGGCTGGTTATCACCGAAAGTTGAAGGCCCGCGAATTTTAATATTGGGGGCGGACCCGGGATCACCGCTATTTTGAACAGTGACACCTGCAACACGTCCGGCTAATGCTTCTCCTATTGAGGAGGAAACCGTATTCTTCAAATCCTTACTTTTAACCGAACTAATAGATCCGGTTATATCCTGACGTTGCTGCGTACCATATCCAACAACAACCAAATCCTGCCCGACAAGGGCTTGTGCTTTCATCGTTACACTGATTTCAGACCTGTTGCCAACCGGTACCATTTGCGTGGCATATCCCACAAATGAAAAAACCAACGTATCAGACGATGCCGCCTGAAGCGAATAATGTCCTTTTGCATCGGTAGAAGCTCCCTGGGTAGTTCCTTTCACCAGAATATTTACACCAGGAAGTGTTTCATTTGACGAAGCGTCTTTCACTGTTCCCGATACCGTATGCTGCGCCATTGCCGTCATCGCAGAAAAAGCGATGAAAACAATGATCAGCAACACACTTTTAAATTGTAGATGTGTTTTCATAAATCCCCAATTTGATTAGCATGTTAGCGAGTTAACGTGTCACCTTTTGATAGGCGTGATCTTACCCTTTTCTAAGTGTAGTTAATACACTTCTTATTTTTAAGCATTTTGAAAAAAACATGCAACCAAATGACACTCCTTTAGAAAATTAGCTTACTCCTATCTTTTATCGCTAAAAAAATAAGATGCAAAAGAAAAGTAAATCAACCTTAAAAACCGTTATAAAACGTCGGGACAAGTATTTTTCAATGAAAAAAATTATCTCTTAAATGAATATTATTTGTGGAAATTTGCACAAGCAAACAAGCAGGGTGGTTATAGAATATTGTAAAAAAATACTACTATAATGATAATTTCTGTGCTAATAAATGTATTTGCAACACTTAAAAAGTGCGGATTCGTCTAATTCTCTATGTTCCTATTTTGAGAACTTTTTTAATAAAATCTCTACCAAAATACACTCGTCAATTACACCCATTATTTATTTTCCAATATCTGATAAACCCTTTCCCCATCCTTAATTTTTTCCTTTTGCCTTGTGTTATCCCGCCATCTGATATGAATATATTTCGGTGATCGATTTTTGCTTATTCCGAGGATTTGAACAAAACTATTTTGCGACCAATAGCCGGAACCAGCCTGAATTTCTCTTTTGGGTCCTCTTGTGCCATCTTTATACTCCAGCCATAATTGGGCGCCAATTACCGAACCCACCCCAACCTTTTTTTTCAATCGTACTGTAATCCCGCTTCTTGAGGAATGATTTAAATACAACTTCGTTGTTGTATCGTTCTGACTTACAGCTAAATCAACCTTGCCATCTCCATTAAAATCACTGACTGCAGCTCCTCGTTGTTCTCCATATATTTCTATTCCGCTTATTTGTCCGGCTAAAGACTTAAAATGGCCTGCCCCATCCCCTAAAAGCAGCAGACCTCGCCCCGCGTCTGAGCGTGGCATATAAGGAGCCATCCCAAAAAAGTTCTGGCTCAAAAAAAGATCTTCATTACCGTCATTATTATAATCAGCCACACTTGCATCAAATGCCGGAGAAAATTGTGCAGCTGCAGGTAAAACATGCTTTTCGAAATGGCCTCCTTTATTGATAAAAACCATACTGCCCATCGTATTTATCTCATGAAAAGGCACTCTGTTGAGGGGTGGTTGCAAGAGATCTTTAAGAGTAGATTTTGCATATTCCCGGTTTGTAGATATACCCCTCAACATCACATTGGATAAAGGTTTGAAGGCTTGCATTTGGCGCCTGGGCACATACCCTCCCAAAGCCGGGTCATAATATGATTCGATGATATCTATACGACCATCCCTGTTGAAATCCTTATAGTACATTTTGAGTGGAAAACCTGCGTGAACTTGATACGGAGTATTTAATCCCCAGTTTGTAGCTACGATATCCAGCTTTCCATCGTTGTTAAAATCTCCGGTTTCCACGCCATTCCACCAACCTTTTAGCTTATCGAAACCATACTTCTTGGAAACATTGTGAAAGTTTCCATTGTCGTTTCTCAAAAGTACAAGCGAATCCCACTCCCTGCTGATAAGCAGATCGGGGTCCCCGTCATTATCTAAATCCGTAAAGATGGCACCGGTGACTAACCCCAAGTTCTTTAACTTTCCTGAATTGGGCTTATCCAAAATAAATTTCCCATTCTCATTTTTGAACAACCGGGAAGTAGCATTTTTGGGATATTGGGTAGGTACAAAACGTCCGCCCACAAACAGATCGATGTCTCCATCTCCATCATAATCGGCGGCGGTTAACGGCCCGGTTGTAGAAAATATACCGGGAATATCGCCATTGTCAGAAACCTTTTTATGATCCAAAGAGTACGTAAGCACCGAAGGCGCCTGAGCACTGCCCGTCTCATAATTCGCATTGCCAACTAGCAATTTCGTTTTATTTCCACTGTTCCAACCAAGAATGGTTGTTTGATCTGCACTGGTCTGCGAAGTGAGAGCGTCCAATTTTAGCCGTCTGAATCGGCCGTTGCCCTCATTTTCAAATGCTCCAAGGCGACCTTGTCTTCCTGCCGAAATAAAAAGATCATCATCTCCATCGTGATCGTAATCGATCCACGAAACGCCCGGCCCGAGCCGACTTAATTTCATCGGCAGTAAAGGCTGTACATTCCAATCCTTATAGAATGCATCATGAGGTTGATAATCAATTCTTTTCGAAACATCCTGAAACATCGTCTGGGTTGAATCCGAAGAGTTTGAGCTTGTAACACTTCTCCCCGATGAGGCAGTCGGTTCTGTAATTTCATAAACAGTATTGGGATCAACACTATCAATCCTGGTCTTGCTCCCATTAGGCCATTCTACGTCGATTTCATGATTTTTATTATCGGGATTCGCGGCAAAAGCAAATTCTGCATCTGAACCGGAAAGATAATCTCCACCCGAAACTACTGTTTTTGTCTGCTTTACCGGTCCCCCCTCCAACGTTATTTTTGCCCCGATAATTTGAGAATGCTGTTTTCTACCTTTCAAACGAACTTCTATACGGGGAGCATCCGTAGTATTTTCATAAATAGCTGCCCCAAATTTAAAACGGCTTGTGACCAAATCGAGATCACCGTCATTATCCAGATCGGCGGTCGCCAATCCGTATGAGACATCTTTCTTATCAAATCCCCAATCTTCACTTTTATCGGTAAAAGTCAGATCGTGATTATTGCGAAAAATCTTATTTTCAACATTTAAGTTGGGCGTTTTGTCCAAATCGATGGCTCTTTTGCTACCCCGGGATGCATAATAGTCCATATCTATAGAATCGTAAGCGAAGCCGGTATTGATGATGATATCCTCGTATCCGTCTAAATCCACATCCAAGAAACGGGTTGCCCACGACCACTCGGAAGCCTGAACACCACTATAATAAGAAATATCAGCGTAGGTATAATCCCCTCTGTTGAGGAAGAGGGTATTTTGCATATACTGAGGCTGATAGTCGGTCCTGTTTATCTTTACAATCCTGTGCTCCTGAGACCGCTGCTGATAAGCACGTCGACTATGGTGCTGGCTAAGCATCTCCGTTGTAAAAATGTCTGGATAACCATCCCTGTTAATATCTGCTACATCGATCCCCATCGATGAGTAGCTATACTTCCGCAGATCATGTTTGTTCATTTCTTTGAAATCCCCTTCTCCCTGGTTTATCCAAACCCTATCCGGATAAAAATAATCGTTACACACATAAAGATCCGGCAATCCATCGCCGTTTATATCCCGAAAGAGGGCCGTTAGACTCCAGTCTGCCGGTCTTTTGTACGGTTTCCCATTTTGATCGACAAAACGCCCCGGCTGATTGGTGACATCCTTAAAATGCCCGTTGCCTTCATTGATAAAAAGCTTGTTTTTAGTCCCAATCTCACGCAACTGATCAGGTTGTTCCTGCAAATGCAAAATATCGAAATACTGGCCGAATGGTTTTTTAAAAGTGTATTTCTTGCCACTGCCTGCTTTGTTACGCTGAATGATATCGCTCATCTGCTTCTGAGAAAATTTATCGAAAACTCTCTTCTTTTTGTCATTGGCAACGAACAAATCCAGATCGCCATCTCCATCAATATCGGCCATAGTGAGTGTTGAACCACCATTGCCTTTACCCAAGCCACTATTTTTAACCGGGCTAAAATGTCCGGTTCCATCATTCAGGTAGAGACCTATTTCCCCCTCCAGTGTATTAACAATCAAATCCGGATCACCGTCACTGTCTACATCCGCAAAAAGCACAGCCGTGCTGAATTTCCCGGAATAACCTACGCCAGCCTTTTGGGTTATATCTTTAAAATGGAGATTACCTGTGTTTTTATACAGTTTGTTTGGCCCGTGCAACTGTCCAAAATAGATATCCACCAATCCATCCCCGTCGACATCCGCAGTGGTAACACCGGACCCGCGAAGTAACATTTGGTTTTGCTTGATTTCATGAGGCGTTGCGGTAACCTCAAACGGTACATTTGTCTCGGTCGGATCGAGCTTCTCAAAACCGGTATCCCCAAAATAACCCGGATTAACCTCTGCCCAGCGATAGCCATCCCGCCGGTGCCATTTTAGTTCGGTTGAACTTTGCTTACAACTGGAAATAACGACTCCAATAAGCAGTATAAGGACGGTGAATTTAAATTTCTGCAAAGTTGGATCTATTAAAATGTTATAAAGGATTTTTCCCTGAGGTTCAACTCTCAAGCTTTTATAAATCTCCGCACTTATCAAAAGCTTAGATAGAATAACAATAGTATAAATCAAGAAGGAGCACAACAATATTTCCCAGATAAAGAAACGCCTGACAAGACCAAATCGTAATCCTGTCAGGCGTTAAGATAAATTTAAATGAGAAATTCCCACCTAAATTTATGAAGGGATATTGGTTTCAATACCCGGGATTTTGTTTGATTGCAGGATTCGTTTCAATCTCGTTTTGTGGGATCGGCATAATAGCCCGACTCTGGACAAATCCTTTGAAATCGGGATTACGATTTTGCAACATCTGTAGTTTCTGCTGATCGGTAAGCCATCCCCAGCGTCTCAGATCATCAAAACGGTGACCTTCGCCGGCCAGCTCAACCACCCTCTCATGAGAGATTTGCATTTTCAACTGATCATGAGTCATTGCCGCAAACTGGGCCTCACGATCCGGCATATTCGACCGGTCCCGAACCATCTGGATATATTTGGCAGCTGTTGCCCGATTACCGAGCTCATTCTCTGTTTCAGCATACATCAACAACACATCCGCATATCGCATAACTCGATTGTTGACATCGCTGCCTTCGGGCTCACCACTGATGTTTCGATTATTGAACTGATATTTAGCCCAATAAATATCACTGGAATTCTGCCCATATACCTGTGCATAGCTTTGCCCATATACATCAACATTCGGATTGTTAAAAATCAGAGTTGTAAACATCCGGGGATCCAAATTCCCATTTTTAGTTTTTTCACTCATATAATCATTATAAAGTGCTTTACTGGGATAAACATCTGCCCAGCCATAACCCTCTGCTGCAAATGTCATGGGACGAAGTTGGGTATTTTTCCATTCCGATGTCGGAGTTAAATTAACAGCCTCACCCTGATCACCGGGTCGCAATACCGAGCCGCCACCCGTATTCGAGTAATTTATTTCATAGATTGACTCTTTGTTGTGTTCGTGCTCGGTATCAAAATTCCATGAATAATCATTAACCATTGAATAAATTCCAGAGTCAATAATCTTTTTAAACTCTGCATCGGCTGCCTGATATTGCTTACTAAAGAGATAAGCTTTTCCTAAAAATCCGGTAGCTGCTCCCCATGTCGCACGACCTTTGTCTTTAGGATATGAATTAGGCAAAACACTTTGTGCCGATTTTAATTCACTGATAATGAAACTATAAACTTTTTGGGGATCTGCTTGCGGCTGCTTGATATCAGAAACTTTTACCGGTTTTGTAATGAGCGGTATGTTCTTGAATATTTTGACAAGCTGAAAATACATAACCGCCCTTAAAAACCGGGCCTGGGCCATGATCATCTTCTTTTTTTGACTGTCCATATCGATATTCGGGACATTCGCAATAACCTGGTTAGCACGATATATGCCATGATAAACGTTCCGCCAGACAAAAGATACCGCAGCTGTGTTTCTACTATAGCTAAAATCAGACAAGCCTTGAAGCACGCCCCAGGGACTATCTGACCTTGTTAAATCATCTCGAATATTTTGTACACATGGAATCCACCGACCAAAAACACCATCTAAGGAAGTAGCTCCATAAACAGTATTTAACGCTTTATTAGCATCACCAGCATTTTGCCAGAAATTATTTACGGTCGTAGCATTCGGATTCGTAGGATTTAAATTATTATCCTTGCAGGATAACAGCAGTATAACCAACAATAATGCTCCTAGTTTTAAATAACGCATAATATTAGTCTTTTTGATTTATTTTCTTACTACCCAATTTCTCTATTCTCTTTTTAAAATTTCAGCTGTAGTCCAACCCTGAATATCCTCGGATGTGGCCAGGCACCGTCATCAACACCTCTGTTAAACAGTCCATTGTTAAAAATGTTGGTAACAGCACTCGAATTTGCAGTGGTACCACCCGAGGTTCCAAGTTCGGGATCCAGTCCTTTGTAAGCAGTAATAGTGAATAAATTCTCACCCGTTACAAATGCCCGAAGGGTACGAACACCGTATCTCCCATTTGTGGGGATGGTATAGCCGACAGTCATATTTTCCAATCTTAGATAGCTTCCATCCTCCACCCAGCGATTGGAGTCGCGATTATTATTATTGGGATCGCCCCAAACAGCTCTCGGAAATTGAGCATTGTTGGTCTTGTGGCTGGGAGTCCAACGGTTTTTGTAAGCCCTGACTGTTTGATTATCATAGTCCCCCAAATTTTCTAGAACTCGGCGTTGGGCATCAAAAATCTTATTCCCGTAATTACCCTGGAAGAACATCGAAGCATCGAATCCGTGATAATTGAACGTCATGTTAACACCATAGGTAAAATCAGGTGTGGGACTACCCAGATAAGTACGATCATTGGCGTCAATCACTCCGTCTTTGTTCAGATCTTTAAAACGTATATCGCCGGGAGCAGTACCGGGCTCCTGTGTTGCATGATTATTTATCTCAGCCTGATTTTGGAAGATGCCATCTGTCACATATCCGTATATTGCTCCGACTTCGTGTCCGACGGCTGTTTTACTGGCATAACCATAAATCGGTTGGGCATTTTGTCCCCCCACTGAAGTAACTTCATTGTGTAATGTGGAGATATCGGCGCTGACATTGAAATCGAGGTCACCGAATTGATGACGATATCCCGCCGTGATTCCAATTCCGCTATTAGTGATAGAAGCCGCATTTGCTACAGGATTTGTTGCCGATCCCATAGATCCCGGGAGCGGCACGCCTACCAAAATATCCTTTGAATCATTATTGAAATACTCAATTGTCAGATCCAGAGCATTATTAAACAAGCGGGTATCGATACCTAACGTTCTTGACGTTAAAACCTCCCACTTGAGGTTTTGATTAACCAGGCTAACCTGTACAGCCCCCTGAGCAATCTGATCGTTAAATGTGTAGTTCGAAAAGCTATTGATAGTCGGAATCGTCTCGTAATCGCCGATTGCCTGGTTTCCGACTTTACCCCAACTGGCACGCAGCTTTAAATTATTTACCCACGGGATATTGAAGAAATCCTCATTACTGATCCTCCATCCCACCGAGAATGAAGGGAAATTCCCCCATTTATTTCCATCGCCAAAACGGGATGAGGCATCACGCCGGAAAGAGGCAGTAGCCAAATACCGATTATCGTAGTTGTATTGTATACGGCCATAAAATGAGCGCAATGAGTTGTGGGACTGAAAGCCTGAAGAACGAGTCGACGATGCACCGTTAAGCACTTTTATAAAAGGCCGGCTATAACCCGTCCCGGCACTAAACTCTTGTTTTATCGTACTATTCTCTTCAGAAAATCCGGCAAGAACATCGATGCTATGCTTGTTGATATCCGTCGAATAATCCAGCGTATGCTCCATGGTTGTACCCATCGTATGATTCCGGGTGATTTGAAGATGTCCTTCTCTTTCAAAGAAGAAAAATCCGAGATCATATGTTGGCTCAAACCAGTTCTCTTTATAATCCCTGGAGTCATAACCCAGATTCAACTTATATGTTAAATTATCAAGTATATTTACTTCAGCCCATGCATTGATAAAGCCTCGATCAACATACTGTTTACGATCCATCAGGTGATTTACTCCAATGGTGTTTAATGCAATCCCTTGCTCTATACCTGCCCTCGGACCACCATATCCGCCAAGCCGGTTAGAATCATGTACCGGGATTATCGGCAGACTGTGAAGGGTCTCGTTAACTTGCGATTGCCCGTTGTTCAAGATAGAAGTCTGCGGTGTGTTTATAGACCTGGTCAACCAAATATTCTCTCCAACGGTAACTCTACCCATCTTATGAGTCGAATTGGCCTTGGCTGTCAACGTCTTGTAAGAAGGCGCATCGCCATTGAAGGTACCCTCGTTATTTTCGTAGGTACCACCAATCAAATAGGTACTGTTTTGATTACCTCCGGAAATATCCAACATCTGCTTGGTTGAATATCCTCGCTGCCATGCGGCATCCTGCCAGTTTGTATTGATGTTGTCAATAAAATATTGCGAATTGGGATCATCAGCTTTGGCCGATGACAAAGGCTTTCCGGCGTTTTGTAATTCCTCGCGCATCAATGCCTGGTAACCCTTTCGTTGCAGCATATTAATACGCTGGTAGACATTTTCGGTACCGTAAGTACCTTTATAGGAGATATTAAGTTTTCCCGGTTTACCCTTTTTGGTTTCAATGATTACAACCCCGTTGGCTGCACGCGATCCATAAATAGCCGATGCCGCAGCATCTTTGAGTACCTGCACCGACTGGAACTGACTGGGATCAAAATCTATGATATCAGGGACCTGAATACCATCCACAATGTAGAGCGGAGTATTATCACCAAAAGTTCCCAGTCCCCGCACATTGATAGCTGGTGATTCACCTGGCGCCCCGGAAGTTTGCACGTGCACACCGGCAACCTTCCCGTCTAATGCACTTGCAATTGATTGTGTCGATGCTTTAGAAATTTCATCAACATTCGCACTTGAAATCGATCCGGTAATATCTTCTCTCCGCTGACTTCCGTAACCGACAACTACCATCTCCTCTCCGGAAATAGTTTTTGATTTTAACGTAATATTGATCTTGGATCTTCCCTTAATCGGTACATTTCGTGTTTCGTAACCTATAAAAGAAAAAACAAGAGTGTCAGATGCAGAAGGTGCGGTAACTTCGTAATGCCCTTTGGCATCCGTTGAGGCTCCCTGTGAAGTTCCTTTCACAAGAATATTTACGCCCGGGAGTATATTATTATTAGTAGCATCTCTTACCGTACCCGACACTTTTTGCTGCGCCATTGCTGCCGATGAGAAAATGGTAAAAAATGCAACTAACATTATACATTTGAATTGTATATGTGAGTCCATAAATCCCCAATTTATTTAGCATGCTAGTGAATTTACTTGCCAATTATTTTGGCATGTAACAATACCCTTCTTCTAAGTGTAATTTTTACACTTGTTTCTTTTTAAGCATTTTGAAAAAAACATGCAAGAGAATGGAAATTACTGAAAAGAGCGTTCATTTATTGCTGAAATATAACTTTTTCAGGAAAACTACATCGGCTATATTTCTATCCTAAAACAAGTTTTATATGCAATAAAAGCAGTTTTTAAAAATTAAAAGAGTCTAAATTATTTTCATACCCTTATGAAAAATCGTCCGCTAAAAACAAGGTCAATTCATAATCCTATGAGTCACTTTTAACTAAATTTGTGCTAATAATTGTAATTATAACACTTATTTAAGTACAAAAATACAATCCTTTCACCTGCAAGAAATTAGACGAATTTGAAACTCATAGAGTTCTAAAACTCAAACAAAATAGCCCCATGATCAACAAATTTTTATTGCCCGTTTATGAGAACGCAAATAAGCCCGGAGTTGGCTACTTATTTCCCGTCAAGCCAGTAGTTGCGAATGGGCCTAGCTCCCATCAGATGCTCAACAAAATAGTTCCATCTTCGCACTGTAAAATAAGGCGTGGCATACCCATATCCGTGTGAAACATTAGGGATAATGATCATATCAAAACTCTTACCCGCTTTGATAAGGGCTTTGTCCAAACGGTAGGTTTCGGCGGGATGCACATTCGTGTCCATATCCCCGTGAGCAAGCAACAGATATCCCTTGAGATTATCTACCAAATCCGGATTCATGTTACTTTGCTTGGCATATTGCGGGCCTGTGGGATAATCCATATACAATTCGGGCCACCACGCTTTAGCTACCCGAAGATCATGATCGCCTGATTCCGAAACTCCCACTTTAAAGAAATTTGGGCGGAGAAACATGGCTCGCGCCGCATCGTAGCCGCCTGCAGAGTGCCCATAGATTCCAACCCGGGACGTGTCCATATAAGAATATTCCTGCGCCAGTTCCCTGATTGCCTTTACGTGATCGGGCAGGCCGATATCTCCTAAATTTTTATAGGAATAATCGTGAAAGGCCTTTGATCGCTGGGCCGTCCCAAGTCCATCCACATTAATCAAAATGAATCCTAACTCTGCCATCGGTTGCTCGCTATTGAAAAGCCCTCTCCGAAAACTTTTGGGGGTTTTTACCGCCTGTGGACCCGCATAGATATCGTCAACGATAGGATAATCAATGTCAGATGAAAAATTTGACGGTCGAAATATCACCCCATAAATATCCGTCTTGTTGTCGCGAGCCTTAAGCTTAAAAGGCTCGGGATATTTCCAACCGGTTGCTTGCAAATCTTTGATATCAGCTTTTTCTACCTGCATCAACACCGATCCATCCTTCGCACTGCGAAGGACAGTAATTGGCTTTTTATTTACTCTTGAATAATGATCCACAAAATATTGGTGATCCGGCGACAAAGAAATATCATGTGTTGCATTCTCGGGAGATAACGATCGCAGATCGCTGCCGTCAAAATTCACGCTGTAAAAATGATTGTAATAAGGATCTTGGTTCGGTTCCTTGCCACCGGCTGTAAAATAGATGGTGCGATCTTTGGGATCCACATAAACCAAATGTTTAACCACATATTTGCCGCGGGTGACCTGCTTTTTAACTTCCCCGGTTTTTAAATCGTATAAGTAAATGTGATTCCAACCATCTCGCTCAGAAAGCCATAAAAATTCATCCGTCTTCGGTAAGAATTTAAACTCATTATTCAATGGATCAATATAAGTGTCACTCGTCTGATGAAAAACCGTATCCACTTTTCCGGTTTCTGCATTTGCCTTTAACAGGGTCACCGATCCGTATCCCCGTTCCCTCATAATTCCATACAATGTTGAACTGCCTTCTCCATATCATATCCAGCTGCCGTTACTAACCTGATCATAAGGTAAAACATCAATTGCCGTTTTTTCTTTGCTTTCCACATCAAAGACAAAGGGCTGTATCTTGGCCACATTAACATCGCCCGGCAACGCCCGGTAATAGGAATATACTTTGGATCGGAATCCATCGTCGGGAGCATTTTGTAGCAGGTACATCTTCTTAGCCGTTCGTAAATCCAGCTTGCCCGCATAAAATTTCTCGGAATCCTTTGACCAGGAAATCCTCAGCGGCAACGGTTTTCGCTCTTTAGATACCGGGCCCACTTCTCGTTCCCAGGCCCATGGCAACCTTGCTCCATAGAAAAATAATTTTTTTCCATCTTTGGTAAGCTGTGTTCTCTTTCCGGTATCATTGTCAATCAGAAACAGATCATAGTCATTGCGCTCGACGGTCCATTTTCCATTGGGAGAAGTTGAACTGAGTAGATCTGAGGAATCATGACTTTTGCTTTGAACCTTGCTGATCTTCAGTGTCTTCAAATCTACTTTCCAAGTTACATCTTCATCTTGAAACTGAAAACTGTGTTCATTGCGATTCCAATCAAGATGTTTGAGAGGCAAATCATAGGGATCGATTTTCTTACCCAATACTTTAGATAAATTCTCCGCCAATTTATTTTGATCAAAGAACGGTTTTTTTGTCCTATCCTGCGCATTAACCATGAAATATTCTTCCCCTTTTCTCGTATGAACACGATACCAGAATACGGCAGCGTCTTCAGCCCAATGGGGATTTACGTTCATCCTAAAAACGAGATTCCCCACATTTCGATACAGAAATTTTTCTGCACGTTGATAATCCTTTTTGGTTACGGATTGCAATTGGGCCTTTAGCTGCCCGACACTTATCAATAGAATTACGATAAATCCGAGGATGCTCCGTCTGCTCTTGTTAGAAAAACGCATGAAAATATTTTTTTTATATGATTTATAGGATGAACTCCATTCCGCAAAACATTCCATCTTACATAATTTTGAAAAGCCTTCTTGATACTATTTTAGCAATTCGTATTCCCAGATTTACATGCCGGAAGGGCTATTTTCACCTCCGGTGATAGCCCTGTACAAAATGTTAAAGCTACGAGGGAGCGGTGCCCCTGCCGGATTCAGCACTACCTACCCTCAGGATGGGGAGTAAGAGCTAACCAAGAACTGTTCACCAGATCGTAAACCTAACGCCGCCAGGGAACGACAACCAGTAGCTAACATCCGACGACCGGCCCTACGTATAACGATTAGGGTTAAGCAACGGATGAGATAATTCGGCCTGACCATCAGAAATTAATTGAGAAATGAGTTCACCGCTGGAAAAGCTCAGACTTATGCCCATCATGGCATGGCCTGTAGAAATGTACAAATTTTCGTATTTATCAATTTTCCCAACGTACGGCAACCCGTCAGGTGAGCAAGGTCGCAGGCCAACCCAAACTTCTTCTCCGTCTAAATCGTCCATGGTGTATTCCGGAAAATACTGAATGACCGATTTCTTGAGTGCCGAAATTTTTGCCGGAGTTACCGACTGATCAATCCCCACAATTTCCATTGTACCGCCAAAACGAAGTTCTCCCAGCATCGGTGTCATGCTTACTTTTGCTTCGGCCAGCAACGCACAAATATCGGGCAGTTGTTTGGGATCCTTTAGGGTGATACTATACCCTTTTCCAGCCTGCATTGGCAGTGAAAAACCTATGTTTTTAGCTAAAGCAGGAGTCCAGGCTCCCGGACACAAGACCACTTTTGAGGCCGATATCTTCTGCCCATCTGAAGTGATAACATCTTGTCCTTCATCCCCAACACCTTCAATCTTAGTATTAAACTTAAATTCAACTCCTTTTTCGCGCAGCAATACCTTAAGCTGGTTCATCAACGAACCGGGATGAAGATGTGCATCCTTGGGGAAATAGGTCGCGCCAATGATATTCATCTTAATTTTTGGTTCCATCTCCCGAACCTCTTCCGCGGTCAGTACCTCTGCCGGGATCCCAAGCTCCTTTGCTCTTTTCACAACTTCTGCTTCTTCCTCAAGCCCCTTTTCCGTCCTGCACAGATTGAACAGTCCATTCCTTTGAAAACCGAAATCCAGCTCCTCCTCTTCCTCCATAGAAATAAGTAACGTCCTATTTCTAAGAAGTAGATCTCTTAAAACCGGGCCTGATTCTTTGACGTGCTTTTCTGTGGAAGCCTGCTTAAACTTCCACCCCCAGCTCAATAAGTCCATATCCAAGCGAGGCTTGATATAGAACGGGCTCTCAGCTTTGAGCATCCACCTCAAGCCTTTGCTTATAATTCCCGGTGAAGCTAGCGGTACGATATGACTCGGTACGACCATCCCAGCATTTCCATAAGAACAGTTGTCCTTTCCGTCCGACTTATCAAGCACCGTAACTTCACATCCTGATTTATTTAAATAATAGGCAGTTGCCAGTCCCGCCACACCGGCCCCTACAACAATGACATGTCGGTTCTCACTCATTTAGTTTGGTTTAAGGTTTTAGCACCTTGCCTATAGTTTGTTATGAGCCTGACTGATAACTGACAGAACGCTCAACTGTCAGATCACCTGGAACCCATGGGCATAAGGGTCATCATCATCAATAGTAATGGTATTGTAGCCGTAAATTCTTGCCCAACCTTCGATGCTTGGGATAATAGCAGACTTATCGCCAACCGTCGTTTCCGCTTCAATACGCCCTAAGAATTTGCTCCCAATAATGCTTTCGTGTATAAATTCTTGTCCCACCTCAAGTTCTCCTTTGGCCGCCCACTGGGCAATTCGAGCCGAAGTGCCCGTCCCACACGGAGAGCGATCAATAGCTTTGTCACCGTAAAAAACCGCATTTCGTGCCGTTGCTTCTTCATCGTGGGGCTTTCCCGTCCACATGATATGATGCAACCCGCTGATCCGTTCATCTTCGGGATGAACAAAACTATATTTTTCATTGATGCGTTTACGGATTTCACGACTCCAACTTATCAGCCGGTCGGCTTTGTAATCCTGCATATCACTAAAATTTTCCTGAGGATCGATGATGGCGTAAAAATTCCCCCCGTAAGCCACATCAAAATGTAATCTGCCCAAATCGGGACATTCCACTTCCAGATCCTCGGCCTCCAAAAAGCTGGCGACATTTTTTATCTTAACCGAGCTGACCCTGTCCTTTTCTTTTTTGTACTCTGCTTCTACCTCTCCAGCTGGAACTTCCAAACGAAGCGTTCCCGGTTCGTTTGGCTCCACCAATCCTTCTTGGATGGCAATAGTGACGGTACCAATCGTACCGTGTCCGCACATCGGCAAACATCCGCTGGTTTCGATAAACAGAATGCCGATATCATTTTTAGGATCCGCCGGCGGATATAATATACTACCCGACATCATATCATGGCCCCGCGGTTCAAACATCAGCCCCTTACGAATCCAGTCATAATTTTTAAGAAAGTGCCGGCGTTTCTCCGCCATCGTTTCTCCGTTGAGAATAGGGCCCCCGCCGGCAACCAATCGCACCGGATTGCCGCAGGTATGAGCGTCAATACAAAAAAAACGTTTGGTGGACATCTAGTTAGATTTAAATAAACACATTATGAATATGCTTCAACAATTACATTTACGTAATAAAAACAACTATATAAAACTATTTGTTGAAATCATCGTCAACTAAACGATAAATATTTAATGGATTATCCTCTTTTAATTCATCCGGCAATAACGCTTCCGGGCAATCCTGGAAAGCGATGGGACGTACAAAACGTCGAATTGCAGCCGTCCCGACCGAAGTAAATTTGGAATCCGTGGTTGCCGGGAACGGTCCGCCATGTTGCATTGCCGAACAAACCCTGACACCGGTAGGCACTCCGTTGAAAATAATGCGTCCAGCTTTCTCACGACATTGTGCTACCAAGTCACCATGGTCGGTAAGCTCGTTCTCATTTCCGATAAAGGTAACTGTTAATTGTCCCTGCAGATGCTCAGCCACTTCCTGCATTTGATCTTCACCCTCACAGGAAACAACCAGGGTATAAGGCCCAAAGACTTCTTCCTGCCAATCTTCATCTTTAAGAAAGTCGGAAGCCGTGATCGTAGCCATAGCTGAACTACCATAATTCCCCTCTTCCTGGTCCGATTCGGTTAAGATTTCAATATCATCTTTCTCAAACATCTCAGCCCTCTTCTTGCGATAATTCTCGGCAATTCCGGTATTCAACATACAACCGGCTTCCTCCTCTTTTAACTTGTCGGAAAGCTGATTTTTAAACTCATCCAGGGCTTCTCCTTTAACGCCAACAATCAATCCCGGATTGGTACAGAACTGACCCGCACCCAGCGTAACCGATCCTGCATACTGTTCGGCCACTTCTTCAGCCTGTTCCGACAGTTTGTCTTCCAAAAGAAAAACCGGATTGACGCTACCCATTTCGGCATACACGGGAATTGGCTCCTCACGTTGCTGGGCTGTTTGATAGATAGCCGTTCCTGCCCCATAGGATCCGGTAAAACCAACTGCTTTTATTTTGGGATGTTTCACCAGCTTAGTACCAACAGAAGCCGCCCCATTTAGTGAGCTAAAGACGCCATCGGGCATATTCGTTTTTTCAGCCGCATTTAGAATAGCTCGTGCAACCAACTCGTTGGTTCCCGGATGCGACTCGTGACTCTTGACTATAACCGGACATCCTGCAGCCAAAGCAGAAGCAGTGTCACCACCAGCCGTTGAAAATGCCAATGGAAAATTACTGGCGCCAAAAACGGCAACGGGGCCCAGCGGGAAAAGCATATAACGCACGTCGGGGGATCCGTCTTCAGTGTGGTTAATGCGCGCATCCACCCAAGAACCTTCACGAAGTAAATCAGCAAACATTCGCAACTGATTACACGTACGCGAACGTTCCCCTTCCAGACGACCGGCTGACAAGGCTGACTCCTTTGAGGCTCGCTCGATCAAAGTGTCCCCTAATGCCATAATCTCATCTGCAATTTGCTCCAGAAATTTTGCTTTTTCTTCACCACTTTTATCACGATACCTCAAAAATGCCTCATGAGCTTTCCGGGCAGCCTGCTCCAATTCATCCTCTGTCGCCTTGTGAAATTTTCCCGGCAAAATTTTGTTTGATTTAGGATCAAATGCCTGTAAATATTCCGAATTTTGTGCTGAAGTCGAGGATCCGATAAAATTCGTTCCTTCTATCATTATGGAGATGAAAATTTTGAGTTAAAAATAGTTTCTACCAAATAGTAAACTTGTAATAAGCTAACTTAAGTTCTAAAATTCAAACCGATCAAATGCTGTATGCAGCCAAATCAGGTCTATTAGCAAGGGCCTCATCAATGATTGTTTGAACTTTTTCCCGTTCTTTACCCGTCAATGGAAGACGTGGCGGACGAACGTACTCGGTTCCGAGTCCTGTAGCAACTTCGGCTAATTTAATATTTTGTACCAATTTGGGATCAATGTCCAGTTCTAACAAAGGCAGGAACCATCTGAAAATATTACGTGCTTCCTCCAGACGACCATCTTGCACAAGTTCATAAATAGCTACCGTTTCACGGGGAAAAGCGCATACCAGTCCCGCAACCCAGCCATCTGCCCCCATCACGAGTGCTTCTAGAGCCAGCGTATCAACACCACACAGGATGCTGTACCTGTCTCCAAACCGATTAATCATTCGGGTGATATTCGTGAGGTCACGCGTAGATTCTTTCACAGCTTGTATATTATCGTGTTCTGCAAGATCGCCAAGCATATCAAGCGTAATTTTGATGCCGTAATCGACCGGATTATTGTACAACATAATCGGCAAATTGGTAGCCGAGGCAACTGACTTAAAAAAACGAACTGTTTCTTGATTATCAGCTTTATACATCATCGGCGGTAGCATCATTAACCCGTCAGCATCATTTTTTTCTGCCTCCTGTGCTGTTTGAATAGCCTCTTGCGTTGAGCTCTCTGCAATATTAACGATAACCGGGATTTTACCATCCACCGTCTGCAGTGTTGACTCTAATAATAAGAGCTTCTCTTTTTTGCCTAACGTGCTTGCTTCTCCCAACGAACCACCAATCACAACACCGTGGATTCCGGCCTCAACCTGTTTTTCAATATTATTATTAAAAGCTTCGAAATCTATGGTTCCATCCTGATGAAATTTTGTTGTAATTGCAGGATAAATTCCTTTCCAATTTACTTGCATTTTTATTTTCTCCTTAGGTTAAAAAATACACTACTAAGTGTATAGAATAGTCCACATAAATACTTATAGAAAATTAACAGAAACGGTGAAAATATTACTCAATTTGTATAGGAGAAGGCCCGGCACCCTTTTTTAAGGCTAGAAATTTAGTATTAAACATTTATTTAACAATAATTGAGAAACCACAAGAGGTTATAGATTTACTCGCTATCACTGCATCCCGGCATACGAAATGCGCCAATCTTAGTCGAATATCTCGAAGCCCCCTCCTTGTAATAATCTCCTACATACCAAATCGTACAATCGTCGGTCGGATCGACAGCAGTTTGGGTATAATCTTCCCATCTCATATTATCTTTCTGCGAAGCATTTCCTTTGGTCAATATTGTTTCTTTCAGGGTAAGCTTACCCTTTGGATCCCCCGGCATTCTGCCCGCAAACCGCTGTCCCACATAGTGAGGGGTCCCGCCATAAGAATAACCAATTCCTATATCCCCATTTTTGTCAATAGCAGGGCTTCCCAGCCAACGGTAAAACTTATCAGGTGCATATGTACCTTGCTGGTATAGATTTACGTTTCTCTGCCGATCCAGCCGGAATTCATACCAGCGCACACCACCGCCTCCGGCAGATGTATTTACAGAATGGACGGCTACAAGCGACTCCTTATCATCAATTCGTCGATAGACCAAACGCGACATAATTTTATCTCCCTGCGAATCGAGGTGCTGATCGGTTCCCGGCTGTGGCACACAAGGCATCAGCTGGCCGTCGCAAAGATAATGATACGGAGCTACCGAAATTTTTTTCGGACCGCTCACCTTGGTGTTCGCGGGATTATCCCAATCAACATGATATTTCCATACATAGATACCATCCCCTTCAAAATCTCCCTTTAACTGGGTTCCTCCGGCGGCCATCATAATATTGGGGGCCCCGCTGGGCGGAGTTTGCGTCCCCAAGAGGTCTGCATTATTAAGAAAATTTACCCCGTCAATTATTACACACTGTTCGTTAGCTTGTTCCCCTTTTAGCATCTTATTACGC
>Ga0102944_1001035_pt1 | contig 19613 bp, 11 predicted proteins | sample SalPonD_shore_MG_FD_78172 | JGI IMG/M metagenome (GOLD analysis project Ga0102944, IMG submission 78172) | Salt pond soil microbial communities from South San Francisco under conditions of wetland restoration - Salt Pond MetaG... | ecosystem: Environmental > Aquatic > Marine > Intertidal zone >...
CCCACTTATTTCACAAATAGTATTATTAAGATATTTAATTTCATTATCTTGGATAACTAAAATACCCAAAACAGATTGCTCGGCTAATCTTCTAAAAAGTTCTTCAGATTCCTTTAATTTCTGTTGAGCTATTTTTCGTGTGGTAATATCTTTTGCTATCCCCAGTATTCCTGAGACCCTTCCTTCATCATTAATAATGGGAATTTTGCTGGAAAGTACCCATCTTTTCCCTAGTTTAGTATCCCATTCTTCTTCAATATCTAATTTCGGTTGTTTATTGTTTATCACTTCTAAATCATCTTTCCAATAGCGTTGAGCACGATTTTGGGGATAAATATTAAAAGCGTTTTTATGTTCTAGCTCAGTCTTTTTATACCCGACCATTTTGGCATAATAATCGTTAACCTTTATAAAATTGTTTTCCGTGTCTTTATAATAAATGGGTTCTGGAATATGATTAAAAATTAGTTCTAATTCTTTGCTTAACCTTCTATATTTTTCCTCGGAATCTTGGAGATTTTTCTTAGCTTTTTCTTCTTCTGAAATATCTCTTAAAATTGATAATTTTAGAATATTTCTATGAACATCTCGAAATGGGGTTGAGAGAATATCGTAGGTTTTTTTATTCTTAGCATTATAATATGTTCGTTTTACAGATTCACCGCTCTTTATTTTATGAAAGTAACAATGAGAGCAAGGGGAAGCTCTATCTAAGAAATAATCATAACATTTCTTATTTGTATTCTTTCCAAAAGCTTTTTCAATTATAGGATTACAATAAAAAAGATCATAATTTTGGTCAACAATATAGACCCCGTCTTCTAAGGTATCTAATATTTTTTCTAGATTTTTTTTCTGCACTTCCCTTTCAGATTCAATGTGTTTAACATCAGTCCTATCTCGTGCAAAAACAATAATCGTTTCATTATTATATAAGACATAGGTCTGCTCAAAATGTTTTATTTCGCCTTGTACCTTTAATGTCACTTCTTCTTTTTCGATTATTTTTGTCTTAAATACTCTTTTTATATTTCTCATCAATTTTTTTGCAAGATCTTTGGGAAACACTGAATCGACTGTTTTCCCTAAAAATTCTTCTGGGGGAGCAGCAAGATATTTCTGATTACCGATAAAATCTAGAAATTTACCCTCCTTGGTAAGAAGGAAGATTAAGTCTCCATAAATGTCATACGATTTCTTTAGAATCCTTTTTAGTTTAAATTTTTTAGAACGTCGTATCTTCAACAAAGTAGTACCTCAACAAAATTAAATCGTAATATAAAACTAAAAATCTGATTAAATTAATTATGAATGTATTTTTATTTAAATTTATTTTAATATTTTAAAATAGAGAATAAATCCATCTATAGAAAGCGTCTAATCACTAGATTTTGAGAGAGCTCGGCTTTTTGTAGCATTTTTATGACATATATTTAGCTAATATATCATTTTATTTTTTCTTCGCAAATATACCTTTTTAAAGAAAGAAGGATACTATCTTATATGGTAAAAATTATTACACATTCGGGTAGTGCCCATCTTGATGATTTCCTCTCCGTATGCGTGCTATTATCTAAATATGATGAAATTAATGAAGTTTATAGGAAATCAATAGTATCTGACGAAGAACTAAACGATAAGACGATTTGGAAAGTTGATATCGGAATGGTTCATGACCCAATCATTAAAGCATTTGACCATCATCAAGAGGGCATCGAAGATTGTGCATTCTCTTTATTATTAAAATATTGGGATATCTGGGAACAGGCGAAAGAAGTTTATTCCTGGATTCCAGCGATGGTAAAGATCGATACTTCTGGCTTGGATTCGGTGTTAAACCATCATCGAATGTCCTATGATACCTATTTTCGATTAAACTCCTTTATTGAAGAGGCTATCATGGATTGGTTTCAAAAATGCGAGATAATAAGTAAGAAAAAGAATAAATTGCTCTTCTATACTATGAAAGCAATAGGAAGGCAATTTTTTGCTGGAATTACCAATTATCACCAAATATTAGGAGATTTTAAATCAAAGCTCGAAGTGAAATTAGTAAGTAACCGAGGTATTGAAGAAGATATTCAAAAAGGGATCCCAATTTTCCTGTATTTAACAAGAAAACCAAACTATACTTCTATCCTAGATAAAATATTTTATTTGTATAAAACTAAATATTTTCCCAATTATCATGGAACATGGATTACGGCATTTACCTATGATCGGCCTAAAAAAACGATTTGCTTACGACGCCATGGACATCCAAGTAAAGTGAATTTATCGAAATTAGAAAGCCTTGAAAAAACGGAGTTTGCCCATCCTAAAGGCTATGTAGCTGTGGTAAAGAAGATGTCGGAAGTGGAGTTAACTAATTATATTCAGCATTCTATACTTTAAGCAAAAAAAAATAAATTGATATGTTGATTATCTTACCTTTTTTTGTTCTTCTTCCTCATATAGATAGTTGATGTTATTGGGTAATTGATTCATGATCATCGCAATGTCTTCAAATAGGATGGGTTTAAATTGGTTATTGTCAACTCCCACGTCGTATTGCTTTCCAACGGGCTCGAGCCTTCCATGGGAATGGGCATATAACTGCCAGGCATTTAAATGGCTTTTATTCCATACTCGCATCGCATAATGACAAAGGGTAATAGATTGGTCATGAAGCTTGATGTCCTTTAAATATGCGAGACTTTTACAGTTCTCCCTCACCACTTTTAATACTTTATGATTATCATGATTTCCTATAATATAATGGATTTCCAATTTATTAAAACGCTCAAAAAATTCTTTTGCAACGTCTTCCTTAAAGGTTAAATCACCTAAATAGTATAATGTATCCCCAGGCTTCACCAAGCTCTCTAAATTACTCAGGATAATATTATTCATTTCTTTTGCATCCTGAAAAGGACGATTACAGTATTTAATGATATTTTTATGGGAGAGATGAAAATCAGCAGTAAACCACTCCATATTAGATCATAGGAGTTGAAAGCACATTAACTTAATGACTTAAATAAATAATAGTCTTATTTAATAAAATTAGAGCGTTCTTATATGAGTTTATTTTAGAATAAATCCATCATTCTTCTTTGCTATCTTATTTTCCACCAAAAGCTTGTCAAAATGCTTTTGAATCATGGTTTTTTCCATTGCCAGCAAGAATGGTTTGAGAAAGTCATATCGCTTGTAGATTATATTCTTTTCTAATAAGTCTTCTGGGTTTCTGGGCTTAGCTTCGGATAAAAATCCCTTTATCATTTCTTCTCTTCGTGTAAAAATCGATTTATATTTTTCTAATTCGTGCCTTATTAGTTTTTTTCCTTTATAAAGCCCGCTGTGGCCAGTCACAACAGTTTCTAAGTCCATCTTTAGGACTTTATCAATGGAGTCTATAAATTCTATTACATCCGAATCCGTACCCCCATACCACGGACCAAACTTAGAGAGATCGATATCTCCTAAAAATGCGAACTTTAATTCAGGAATGTGAAATATACAATGACCAATAGAATGCCCCGGAGCATATAATATTTTTACTTGGATATCATCTCCAATGGTTATTATATCATTATGTTCAAACGTTCCTTCAATTTTGATACCATAGGCATCAATGATATCTGATAAATATAATTTAAATTGCGGCTCAGCAGGGGTGTTTCGAATTTCGTATAAATCAAGCAACTTTTCTATATCTTCGATTATTGGTTTGGCTTCTGGATGGCAATAAAAAGGGATATCCGAGAAGATATTGCACTCCCGTATATGGTCATCGTGCCAATGGCTAAAAAGTAGCTTTTTTATCTGAAAGGTTCTTTTTATTTTTTTGAGCCGTGTGGCAGAGACTCCAGTATCGATTAAATAATCTCCCAGCACAACCGAATTCGAATAAGGAACCCTTCCTTTTCTCTGCCCTTGAATAAAGTAAATATTCGCATCTTTGAAGAGGGGTACAATGTAATCAATCATTTGCAGTGTTCATCCCTAAACTGTTTAACCATATTTTCAATAATAATGGATTTTATAAGAAATTACTGTGAGTATTTTTTAAGTCCTTAATTACGAGAAATAGGTAAATTTATCACAAATCGGGCAGTAATAGAACCCCTCGCTCTCCTTTTCTGTTTCAAACCCGCAAATATTGCAGCACACTAGCATTTCTATTATTTATATAACAGATTTCTTTAATCATTTTTTTTATATAAATTAATATTATTATTCCTTTTCATTTTGAAGAGATAATTCTTTAACCTGTGCCTTAATTTTTTCGAAAGCCTCTTCTGGCTCAATAGTGGGACCGATTGGATCATCAATATCCCAATTTATTATTTTATCTTCCGAGACCTTGAAATTTTCAAGGATATAATCTTTATGCCTTTGTTTGAATACTACAATCAAATCCGCCTCATCAATCGCTCTCTGGGTGATTTTATCGGGATGAGGTTTCACATACACTCGTGCGCCTTCCCTTTCAAGAAGCCCTTTCCCATTATGAGCGATATGGGTGGCGGGATATGTACCAGCAGATTCAACTTCAAAAGTGGGATGAAATTGTCTGGTAAGCGCTTCCGCTACAGGGCTCCGAAAACTGTTTCCAGTACATACGGTCAGCACTCGCATTTAATTTGGTAATCTTTTTTGCTTTATTTTTTTTTTGATTTAGATTGAAAATTTTTAAAAATATTCAAGATAAACGAAATTATATAGCTAATACTGAATATCAAATGCAATTATTCACAAGATTTATGCTAAATTCTTTTTAAGAAAAAATTCTTTAAATGCCTCGCAATAACTTGAGGAATTTCTTGATTAATATTATGATGTACCTCTGGAAAACTATAGAATTCATTATTCGGAATTAATTGTGATAATCTTTTCCCATTATCGACTTTCATTAATTCATCTTTTTCTCCATGTAAAATTATAATCGGTATGGTTAATTTTTGTAAATAATTCTCCAGATTAAATGAACTAAAAACATTTTCGGGCAACACGAGAAGTGTATCATCTAAAATTAAGAAATTCTTTTTAATCTTTTTTTTAAAAACCTCTGGATGTTTCTCTAACATTTTTTTTGTCAGAGTTAAACTAACCTTCATTTGAGATCCTTTTTTAGATAATGGAATTTTTCCTGTCATTTGATTTAATGATTTGGGAAGATTAAAACTTGAAGTGGTCGCTCCTAATCCTATGGCTTTTAGTGTATGTTCATGCTTTATCGCATACATCTGAGCAATCAAACCCCCCATACTTACGCCATACATAAAGATTTTCTCTGATTTTGGACTATTTAAAATATCTAACCCCAATAATAATTCATGACAATCCTCAACAAATTGTGGGAGTGAATATATTTTTGCTGTTTCTTCATATGTTTCTTTAATAGGTTTATCAGACTTACCATGCCCTCTATTATCCCAGCTCAAGCAAGTAAAATCATTCTTTAAGTAGGAAATGAGATACTCAAAACTTGCATGACTTGAGGTATATCCGTGATTTAAAACTAAGAGAGGACCCTTACCTTTAATTCTATACCATATTTTTGTTCCATCCCTTAACTTAAATCTTGACATTTTTTTTCTCTTTATAATTAACAAAAATATAAATTGTGGGGATTTAATTGTATATGAAATTTTTCTACATGATTATTAATATAATATAAAGGAGAATGTGAATTTATAAATGGTATTTATTTATAGAAAGAAATTTATGGAATCTTTGCGAAACTAAAAATACGATAAAAATGTAAACCTTGACGACTAACTCGCAATATTTTCTCAAGCGTTTTATATTTATTAAATATGAAAATAAAAAAACAGATTATGTGGATTAGAAAAAATATATTCTATATAAATTTCTTCCTGAAACATAAAAAGGAATATAAAATAGATATGCTCCAATTAGTGCCCCTGCTATGTTTAAAATAATGCCAAATATAGCTAAAACCCCTCCAATTTTTACAAGCTTATTATCTGATTCATTATATAGTGCTTTCCTTCTTATTCTTCTTGCCACCTGTCCCAAAATAAAACCAGCAATCCCGAATAGGATCAATACTACTCCAGATATATGACCCACAAGTCTTAATCCGTCTTCCAAAACCAATTCAGGTGCAGGATAAAACCATAAATCATAAGAAAAATAATTAATATAATACCAAAGAGATATGATATCATATTTTAAATAAACAGATGAATTCATTATAAAAATGAGATATAGCCCAATAATAATGGAATGTAATGCCAATAAAAAAGAAACAATTGCGAGTATGAAACACCTTATTGAATATTTTCCAATTGTTCCTTTCTTTTTAATTGGAACTTGCTGATAAGGAGTTAACGCTCGAGTAGAATAAATCGATCTAGAAGTATATTCTGGAGAGGGGGCAGTTGCTGATTTAGTAGGATATACAGCCTTCTTAGGTTGAACTCTTTCAATATTTAATTTTAGGGCTGTTCCACAGTGAATGCAGTAATTCTGAGCTGCTCTGCTTAATTTTTCGCCACAATTAGGACAATACACGGTCCTTACTCATTTTTATTATTTTATTCTATATAAAGACTATATTTAATTCTTTTAATTTAATAAATTATTATAGTCACAAACCAAAGGGAAATTTTTATATAAAAATTTTATATAGTCCAGTTTTCTATTTGAATCATTCCAACATTTCCAATTTCTCTTTTCACCTTTAATATCATTATGATTAGCACACAATGATAAGGATGGTGGGTAAAAAATTTCGCTTTATTTTTTTTATGATTTAGCACATTTCAAATTAGATTATATTTGATTCTAACGGTTAACTAATAAATAATTAATTAAAAAAATAATTATAAAAAATCATGAAAATTGATTCTAGTTTTATAAATGCTCCCTTTAAAGAATACACGGTCAAAATAAACTGGCGAAACATGAAGAATTATGCTGCCGCTATTGGCGATAATAATCCCTATTATTTCGATGATGAGAGAGAAAAGGGTATAGTAGCTCACCCAATGTATGTTGTATCAGTGACGTGGCCAATTATCGAAAATATTAAGGAATTCATTCAAAAAGAAGACTTTCCACTCAAGTTATTTAATAGAATAATTCATTATTCTGAGCATATTATTCTTTATCAGTTATTAAGACCAGGAAACCAGCTGAGGATAAAAGGTAGTATAGCTGCGATCCTTCCCCATCGTGCGGGAACTCAAATAATCCAACGTTTTGATGCCATTAATAAAAATAATGAGCTCATATTCACAGAATATATAGGAGGGATATTTCGTGGTGTTAAATGTAAAGGAGAAGCTAAGGGAAAAGAAAACATTCCAAAAATACCCGAATTTAATCCTGAAAGCGAGAAAATATGGAGTAATTCCATCCATATAGATCAATTAAGAACATATATTTATGACGGATGCGCTGACATCCATTTTCCTGCGCACACTTCTAAGAAATTTGCTCATTTTGTAGGATTACCTGGCATTATCTTGCAAGGAACAGCAACGTTAGCTTACGCAATAAAAGAAATAGTCAATAAAGAAGCAAATGGAAATCCTCACAGTGTAAAACAAATTGCGTGCAAATTTACTGGCATGGTAATTCCGGGAACAGACATTCAAATAAATCTATTAGGTAAAAAAGAAAAAAAAGAAGCAATTGAGTTGTTTTTCGATGTGCAAAATCATCAGAAAAAAACAGCAATAAGACAAGGATATGTTTTATTAAAAAAATAATAGAAGTTTTATTAAAAATATAGTAAATTTAAAATTAAAAAAAAGTAAAATCAAAATTATTTATTTCAATTTGATTGAATTATACTGTATCCCAGCCACCATTTTGTCTAGCTTGCTCAATATCTTCTTCTACTCTTTCCCTTAAAACTAAATAATCTGTTTTTGCTACACGATTTAAAGGAAATTCGTCTAAAAATACAATTAATGAAGGCCTTTTATAAGCAGCTATCTCCTTGCAATGCTCCATTATTTTTTCTTTAGAAAGGGTCATTCCCTCCCTGACTTTTATGTATGCTACAATTCCTTCGGTAAATATTTTATGGTTTGCTCCAACAATACCAATATATTCAACTTCTGGTAATTCGGATATATGAGCTTCCACTTCTGGAGGAAAAACTTGATATCCCTTCGGTTTGATGAGGAATTTTCGCCTCCCAGAAAGATGGACCCCCAATTCGTCTTTAAAACCCATATCTCCAGTATAAAGAATTCCATCTTTTGATATTGTTTTTTTAGTAGTTTCTTCATCACCGAAATAGCCAAGAAACACTTGGGGACCGCCTATGCATATTTCTCCAATTTCCCCATCTGGTAATTCTTCTCCTGCTGTACCATCAGAATTCATTGGTTTACGAATAGTCACGGGACTAATGGGTAAATCAAACCCAATACTTGATAATATTTCATCTATCGGAGCGTCCACCTTGGAATAAGTAATAAAACCACAATTTTCAGTAGTACCATACCCTGTTGCTATTTTACCTGCCATTTCACGCATACCCTCTGCGAGTGGGCGATCGCCTTGCTGTCCAGCATATATCGCGCATTTAAGGGAGCTAAGATCATATTGATCATAGTCGGGCAAGTTCCATTCCATTTTATACATCGCAGGTATTTGTCCGATAAGAGTCGCCTTATATTTCTGAATTGCCTCTAAAGAAAGCTGAGGATCATATAGATGCAGAACGATAGCAGTAGCTCCTCCGAATAATGGCGTAAGTAATTGTTCCGTAGTGCCGCCAACATGAGAAGGAGGTAAATTAACTAGCATTCTATCACTAGCATTGGCTTCAAGAGCTTTTGACAAGCACATGCTATGACAAGCAAGACCGGCATTTGGTAATAATGCTGCTTTAGGATATCCTGTGCTACCTGTTGTGAAAATTATTATAGCTGGATTGTTCTCTCCCACTTTCTCACATTCCTCTTCAAAATTTCTCAATTGTTCAGGAGTATTTTTGGCTTCTTCGTATTCCTTTTTTGCTTCTTGAAATATTTTATATGCAGGAGTAATTCCTTTCCTGTACCTATCATCTGGATCACTAAATTGTACCACATAATCCAACCAAGGATTATTTTTCTGTACTGCAGATCCGATCATCCCAAAATTAGCATATATAGTTTTACCCAAATGGCAATACATTTTAGTTTTTTCCTTCAATTGCCCTAAATTTCTCATGATTTCTGGTGGTTTTAGTCGAACATCGAAAGGACACCAAATAACTCCAAGTTTGGCACATGCAAAAGCTAATATGATATGGGTGTCGAGAAAGAGAAGACTGGTGGTAATAATATCCCCTTTTCTGAATCCCATATTATACAACTTGTAAGATAAGATTATTATTTCATTACGTAATTCTTCATAAGTATATTTCTTACCCGTATTAGCAATAATAAGAGCGACTTTATCTGGAGTCTCTTTTGCCCATTTTTCTATTATTCCATACATGGTATGGGGATGTTGCTTAAACTCTTCCAATGAAATTTTTTCTTCTCACCTTTCATATTTTTTTGAATACTACACAATAATAAGATTGGTGGGTAAAAAAATATTTGGATGAGTCAATCAATTATACTTTCCCATCGCTAATTGCCGTTTTTTCAAAAATAAGAAATTTTTGTATCCTTAAATATTTCCATCCTACTAATAATTGTGGAGTTTCAACTATTTTTCATTAATATAATTTTAATTAGTAGAATTCATATATATTTATTTATGGAGTATAGTCGTGAATATTATATTGGAGAGGAAGCACTTCAATTAAGAGGAGTATTAAAACTTGCTTATCCTATGGAAAGGGGAATTATCACAGATTTCTCAGCAATAGAAAAAATGATACATTATTCTTTTTACACGGACATGCGAATAGACCCGGCAGAACACTCTGTCATATTTCTTTATAATCCTTTATTGCATAGAAAAGCGCAAGAAAAACTTATTGAAATTTTATTTGAAACCTTTAATATTCCAGCACTTTTTTTTGTAGATTATTATAGATTCATTTTACTACAAAATAAAATTCAAAATGCCATTTTTCTTCATTTTTTGGATGATTGTATTAATATTATTCCCTATTTAAATTATAAAAGAATAGATATCGATAATCCAACTATAAATCTTGGTTTTCGTGATGTAGTAGAGCACTTGAGAAGGCTTCTCAGAAAGAAAGGCCATAGGTTCACTACAAGTTCAGAGCGTAAGATCGTTAGGGATATTGTGGAAAAATTTGCTTACGTTGCTTTAGATCCCGAAAAAGAGTTAACTTCAAGAAAAGAATCAAAAAGATATGTATTACCTGATGGTGAGCTTCTATTATTGGATAATGAACTATTTTTAGCACCAGAACTCTATTTTAATCCTTCTGTGATTGGTAAAGAAATTGAACCTTTAAATATACTTCTCAAAAACCTTTTGGAAGATGAACCGTTAAAGGATTTTATTGAAAAGGATGGATCATTATTATGGCTTGGAGAGACCCCTCACATGGAAAATTTTATAGAGCGAACGATCCAAATGATGGCACCAATAGAAATCAAGCCATCTCAAAATATTCTGCTTAATTATGTGGATATTTATGATAAGATCTATCATCTAAATTTAACCGAGACTGATCTTTTTAAGAATTTTATAAATAGGTCGCTTTATATGGTGGCTGGCCCCTCTTTTTTATTAGATTTAATATATGAAAATGAAGAGGAGGTTTAACTATAATGACTGAAAATCCAGAATTAATGGCAAAAAAGGTTGCTGCAATCTTAAAATTAGACGAAAAAACTCATCCTTATTTAAAGAATTTGTTCCAAAAGATAAAACCAACTAAAAAAGCGGGATCTTCAATGCTTAAAATCGGAAATTATACACTTTTAATACAATATCCTCAATACCATGAAGCATCTCAACCATATAATTTTACGGTTATAGCATTAAATTTAATTGAAAAAAAATTCGTAAGTAATATTAAAATTTCTATTGAAGTAGGGCCAAAAAACGAACGAATTTTTACAGGATTAACGAATGAGCAAGGATGGTGTGGTATTTCATTAGTTATATCCTCTGAGGATCTAGTACCATTGAGAATTATCGCAGAAGATAAGTTTTCAGGAGATACTGCCTCTACTAAGATTTCTCCTAAAATCTTTACATCAGAAATCCCCACGATTTCCCAAACGCACCTTTCTATAATCACTGATAAAGAATTATATAAGCTAGGGCAACAATTAAGATATATCGGAATCTGTTGGGCCGAATTCGATGGTTGTTTTTTCCCCCTTACTAAAAATAAAGATACACGGGGATTTACGATTCAATTGATAGATACTGAGAGTAAAACATTATTTGAAAAATCCTTAGAGCCTACTTCTTATGGAATTGTATGGGATGATTTTCCAATCGTTGAAAATTTACCGGAAGGAATATACAAATTACGGCTCCAATATAATGATAATGGCGCCTCTCAAGATATATCATTTGAAGTAAAACAATATAAAACCCCTGAAATTGAGCTTACAGTCTCATTAGATTCCAAATGGGTTTTAAAGACGGAATCAGAAAAAGAGTTTGAATACCCCCTCTTTGTAAAATATTTTTATGGAGATCCTGTTAAAAATGCTCTGATTCAATTACAATTAAAAAATGTTTCATTTTACGATAAAAAAAGGTGGCGGTATCGTATCATAGATACTCCTAAACCCGTCATCCTTTATACTACACGCTCAGATGAGAAAGGTAATGCCAATATTAATATTAAACCTACAGAGCAATATATCACTAAAGAAATTGTAGAAAATTTTAGATATTCCACAGAAAAAAGTGATTTCCTTCAAATTATGGAAACTGGTGAACCTTTTACCTTAAATTTAATAATAAAGGTAGTAGATGAGCAGGAGAGAGAAATTAAAAAAGAATGGCCAATAGAATGTAGTGCGAATGTCTTAAATATTAAAAAGGAACATATTGTATTTGATTCTGAAAAAGAAACTGCTACATTCAAATGTCGAATAGAAGATAAAAACAATAAAGGATTCTCAGGTTCCCTCCATTTGAGATTAGAGGATGAGTATAAAACAGTTCAATCTATAAATAAGCAATTTGCTATTACGGAAGGTAAACTTGAAGTTCAATTAATGCCACGAGTAGTGTTTGGTTTAGCTCCAAAGATTTCATTAAAAGGTATAATTTCTTATGAGTTTCATGGAAGAACAATGAAATTAGAATTTTCGTGTTATTATGGACCTGAGGAATTGGTTTCTGAAGGGTTTGAATTAATAGTACCTGAAAAAATAGAATTTGGAACACTTAATTCGTTTGAATTAAAAAGTAAAACATATATGGGACCCATCTGGCTTCAATATGGAAAAAATGAAATCTTTGCTCAGGTAAGCGGAAATATTGGCGGAAAACATGGTTCATTTAAGCATGAAATTAAAATTCCAAAATCATATGTAGGAGATTTAGTTTGTATGATTAATTATTTTGATTTTAAAAAGAAAATGGAAGTACGGACACTTAAAAAATTAATAAAGATACCTATCGAGCACCATCTATTACCTTTTAAGGTTGATTTCCCATTAAACGCAAATCCAGGAGAAAAAGTAGTTGCGAAAGTCCATCGCTTAAAAAAAACCTTAGAACCATGGTTACTTGCCTTTAAATTAGCAGATAAATCGCTTCGCGGGTTAGATGCCATGACAGAATTTGATTTAGATACAATTTATTCTCTGACAGAAAAATTAAGTATCTCCTCATTAGCACTTTGGTCGAAGGACTTAGATAATATCTTAGCAGATTTAGAAGCAATGATACGAAAAGTGTTAAAGCAAACTAATTATGAACCGAATATTTTTATAGTTTTACATCAATTAGACAACATTTTACGAACAAACTTTCCAAAGTATGAGTATAAATCGTTGGGTATGGATGCAAAAAGTTTGATGAGTAGATATTTCAAACAACTTAGAGGAAATATTGATACGATGTTTGATTTTTTTGAGGAATTAACAATTGAGAACTATAAATTAGCCGCCTCAAATTTTGGAGACTTTTTCTTTAAAAAAGAATCCTTATCCTTAGATTTTTTTGCTAGATATTATATCACATTAATACGATATAATCCGGACGATAAAACGCATCACGATTTATTATTAGAATATTTAAATGGTGTGTTTTTGGAGAAATTACAAACAGCTGAAAGGAGCTATGATACGATATATACCTTTTATACAGGCATTAGAACTTTACATCTAGTGGATGATGAAGAAATCCAAAAGCAAGATCAAAACATATTGGAATTTATTGAACAATTGAAAGTTTTAATTAGAAAAATCTTGGACTTCTTCAATAATAATAAGGCGGGGTTTACAATCCCCTCAAAGATTCGCCACGGACTTGAATTAATACTATCCAAGGTCTCAAGAATCGATTTTGCAAAAGGCTTATTTTTAGAAAGATATAGATATTTCTATTATAATAAAAAGGTCCCGCCTCAACTCTCTAATGAAATTCCCGCTTTAGAAAAATTAGGACTGCTCCGAGATATGGATGTATTGGAAAGGTTTGTATCAATAACTGAGTCCATAATTTACCATATAAACCGGTTTTTTGATGAAAAAATAGAGCTAGAAAAAGACGAGAAGGTATGGGGGGCGATTCCTGAGATTCTTGAGGTACTTAAAAAAGTTAACCAAATGACCTTAAATAAACCAATTAAAGAAGTTCTTACCTTTGTGTTTTCCGAAAAATTTTATGCGAAGATCTACGGTGGCGAATATTTATATTTGAGATATCCAAGCCTAGAAAAAGATATTTCGAAAATTAATCGTCTAACAAATTTCGTTCAGAGAAAAAGCTTAATTAAAGTCATTCTTACAGATTTGAAAAAACACCTCTTTTACCCTTATAAAGAGCTGGAGCCTTTAAAGCTTGTTTCTCAGATTTTATATAATCGATTTTATATTAAGAGAATTTTGGAGTTAATCGATTGGGAGGAATTGCCTAAGAATTTATTGGATTTAAAATCCCAACTTCTCCTTGAATTAGACTATGAGAAGTATTTTATGGGAGTTTTAAATAAAATATTAGAACCACTTACACTTAAGAATTTAATTAAAATCTCACCAAAACAATTTATCGATGCTTTAAACATTTGGCAAAAAAGAGTTAATGGAAAAGAACCATATGATTTTTCTAAAATCGGAGAATTACCAGAGAATATTGAAATCAATGCCAAAGAATTGTTTAATGATTCATTCGGAAAGGATGTTTTGAATATTTATGAGATCTACTATGGAAAGTTAGCAGAAGCGTTCTTATTTCATTTAAAAAAAGCAGATTATGGCATTCTTCAAAAAAGAACTAGTTATTATTATTCAATAGAAGTTGTAAAAAATGATTATATAGTTATGTTAGACTTCATGAATAGAGTAGAACATTATTTTGAATCATTAAAAACTATTTCTGATGATTTTAATGGAAAATTATCGACTCTTAAAGATAACATTAATCTTATTACCAAAGAGCACATCTTTAAGGTTTTTTATTTATATTTCTTAAATGAAGTAAAAAAACCAGAAACATTCGAAATTGGGTCATTTTACAATTTTCACAATATATTAGATGTGTTCCAACCAGATCCTAAGGAACAAATAGAATTTAAAATTAAAGCTCCACACTCCATTAAGGATTTTATTTTTAATAATAATATTAGCCATCTAACACCCTCCGATCGGGACAATTTCTTATATTTTATAGCCGGAAATTTTGTGTATAATTATAATTTTAGCAAGATCCTTCCAAGAGAGGGCAGTACCATATTGAAAGATTATTCGTATTATAAAGATCGCATTAAAAATTGTATAAAGATCTTTAATGAAGCACAGGTTAGTAAAGAAAATTATAGACAAGATCTGCTCGATAAAGCGAGTGAAATGGATAATTTTGAAGCATTCTGGAAATTTTTTGATCCTAAGAAGGCAATGATAGATATTAACTATTTTATCGATTCAATTAATGAATTAGAGGCTCAGACCTCTTCTTATGAGAGAGAATTACTAACCCTGAATTATAAAAGCCTTCTTAATTTCTTTTTAGAAAATTTTAAAGAAGACTTCTCTATGGGATTAATTTGGTATCGAAACCCTAATCTACCGCAGGACTATAAAGATAAATGCAATACTCTCATAAGCAGTTTTAAGAAGCATCCACTAGCACACCAATTTAAAAATGACTTAGAGTTATTAGAGTATTATTTCATTGATGTGGGAGTACAAATTAAGGCATACTATAAAGACGTTATTAACGCATATGATAACAAGGAAATTCCTTTTATTTCTATCTGGGATCGTGTATGGTTTGGCATTGATTCCATTTCAGTCTTTCCAAATGTAATTGGATACCCCAGATATACCTCAATAATGACAGATGTGGAACATTATCGGGGTTATAGCACTAGAATTCCTGCAAGTAGTGAATTGAAAGAGCGTGAATCCAGTAAAGCTAAAGGGGCAGAGAAAAAAATAACAGTCCGCAAAAATTTTGCCGACATTGGTTTCTACAAGATTATTCCTAGTTTTAATAAAGAATCAGAATCTGTCGAAATACAATTACCCGATAGTATTACCACACAAGAATTACACGTTGCTTCATTTAATCAAAAGTGTAATATGAATTATCTTATCTCAGAAGTAAAAGTATCTCAAGAATTCTTTATTAAGGATAATTTTTCAGAGATCTTAAATTGGAAAGATACAATTGAGGGAAATATTGTAATTACCAATACAACTCATGATTCTTTGGATGTTAAGGTTAAGATTGAACAGTTTGATGCCCTAAATCCCGAACATAAATATCTTGAGGAGCCTCTAAAATTTTCCTTTAAATCACCTACTAGTTTCACATTAAAACCCAAGGGAATTAATAACATCAAATTAATAATGAGTGCAAATAAGTGTGGGAAATTTTTAATTAAAATAATCGCAGATTCCGAAAAATATAGAGATGAAGTCCAAAAAATAATCAGGATAAAAGCAGGATTTCCTAGCGAAATAAACACAGTTTTTGAATTCATGCATTCTTCAGACACTCAAAAAGGAGATGAAAAAAGATTTTCTTTACCAATCCCTGCAAAGGGAGTTGATTATGAATATTCTCTTTCCATTTATCCCAGCTTAACCAGCCATATTTTAGATGGCATTGAAGCAAATCTCAAATACCCTTATGGATGTATAGAACAGACTTTTTCAGCACTTATGCCCAACCTCGTGTATTATGATTATTTAAACGCGAATAACAGATTATCAGGAGAAGTAAAACAAAAATTAGAACGAAATATTATTAGCGGGTATTTAAAATTACAATCACACCAAAACTATGAGGGGGGGTTTGGTTGGTGGCAAAATAGTAAAACTTCAATTTTCCTAACAGCAATGGTATTATATGCTTATAAATTACTTTATAAACATCATTTCTTGGTTGAAACGTACACAATTAAACAAATAATTTCATATCTTCTCAAAGAAACGCTCGATAAAAAGATGTTTTATTGGCATCTTCCCAAGAAAAGAGAACATAGGCGTCGACTTTCAAGATTCACCGATATTACTCTCACTAGCTATGTCTTATCAGCTTTACAAGAAATTCGAGAGACTAAATTATTTGACAGTGATCATGAATTTTTATTTACCAAGGCAGTAAATAAATTGAAGGACGCTAATTATGAAGGTATAACCGATTGTTATCTTCTTTATCTTTTATACAAAAATTACATGAGTTCTAATCCAGAAGAATTGCCCGCACTCATAAAACAAATTAAAAAATATCGCTTAAAGCCATATTGGATGCAAGGGTCTGCTATTGGGTCTGATGTTGAGACTACAGCACGATTAACTCAACTATTATGGAAAAATAAAGAGATTTCAGAAACTACCCGTAATGAAATAATTGAATGGATCTATACTCAGAAAAGCCCTTACGGAGGGTGGAAAACTACTAGCGATACGAGATCCGTGGTGGAACTTCTAATTTCAATGTTAGAAAACGAGTCTTGCGACTTAATCATGTCAATTGAATGCAATGGAAATAAAATATTAGAAGATAAACATATCACTCTTGATAATCTCTCATCAGTGAGCTATGAATTAGGATATATCCCATTAAACCAATATTTAAATAAAAATGATCACGGAGAGGAGAATGAATTAGTCATTTCCGTAAAGGGAAATGGCGCCCCCGCCATCAAACTTGTTCAAGAAAACTGGATTGAACGAAAACCTGCCCCAATGGAAGGATTAAGCATTAATCGCATTTGTAATAAAACAAGAATAGAACGGTATTCTACAACTAATATTACTTTAGATCTAAAAATTCCCTTGGAATTAGATGAAATGGTAATCATAGAGGAGCCTCTCATCCCCGCAGCCCATATTGACCAGGAAAGCTTAGATACTTTAATAAAAATCGGAAGTATTATAGGCTTTAAATATGTAGATAATACTGTAGCATTTTTCCTCCCCCCTGGAAATCAAAAGCGTAAAATAAGTTATAAAATCGTAGCATATAAAACCTTTAATGGAAGTCAGGGTCCGGCAAAAATCTATCCGATGTACAAACCTCATAAAAACCAATATGGAAATGCAACCCATTATTCTTTTTATGGTAAATAATATTCTGGTTTAAATGGGTTCAAATCCTTTTTTTACTTAATTCCCTAAAAAAAAGCTTCATTTTCATTGAAATATTCATTCCTTGTCGAATTAAAACATTTTTATAGAAGATTCTCTAATATTGATCTATGTATAGAAATATTGATGCTAGAAAGATTAGCGTATTTGTTAGAGAATTCTTAGAATCGGTGAAGAGGGGTTAATCATGGCAGACACAGTTTTTGAAGAAGCACGAGAGACAAAAGTATTTGATAGCGTTGATGTGTTGGTCTGTGGAGGCGGCTCGTCAGGAATTTTCGCTGCACTTGCTTCCGCACATCATGGTGCCGAGACTTTCCTAATTGAGAAAGAGGGGTTTCTCGGCGGGACTGGGACCAACTACTTAGTGAATCCTATTCCCGAAATGATGGGAAAAGGCGGATTCATTGAAAAGTTTATGGATCGGATGGCCGAGAATGGGGGATATATCAAACATGATCCCTCCGAGGTTAAATATGACTTTTCCCTTGCTAATACCTATGATGTGGAGATTTTCAAATTTGTAGCGCAGGAAATGTTAGATGAAGCTGGGGTGAAATTGCTGCTGCATACGCCCGCGGTAAAACCAGTGGTGGAAAATGATGTCATAAGGGGAGTTATATTTGAAAATAAATCGGGGCGACAGGCAATCCTTGCAAAGCGGGTGATTGACTGTACAGGTGATGGGGATGTGGCCGCTCGAGCGGGTGTTCCTTTTAAGAAAGGGCGGGAGAAGGATGACCTTATGCCTTCTGTTTCACTGCTCTTTCATCTTCATAATGATGAACCTTGGGAAGATACGCCTACAACACGATTCGGGGGTATCTATTTGATCAGCCCTTTCATGAAAAAAACAGCAAGGAAAAAGAAAATGAGATATAAAACCCCATATGATGTGGCTTTTATGGTACCTATGCCGGTTAGTCCTGGAAAACTGTTAGTGAACCTCGCCCATGTAAAGAATATCGATGGGACAAAGGCCGAAGATCTTACCCGCGCACATATTATCGCGCGACGGCAAATTATGGAAGCACAGGAAGTGCTGCGGCTAGATCCCTTTTTCAGTTCGGCGTACGTTGCGAATACAGGCACGAGCATCTACGTTCGAGAGACGAGGCGCATCATGGGAGAATATATTATTAACGAGGAAGATGCTGTCCAAGGAGCGCATTTTGATGACGCAATTACCTCATGCCGCTACATGATAGATGTGCATCCCATTGATTCAAGCGAAACCGGAAGATACGAAAAACATCCGCCCTTTGATATCCCCTATCGAAGCCTTATTCCGCTCAAGATCGATAATTTGCTGATTGCAGGGCGATGCGTTTCATCCGACCGTGTTGCGCAATCTGCCCTTCGGATTGGGGGTACCTGTATGAGCACTGGTGAGGCGGCAGGAACGGCAGCTGCACTCTCAATACAGAAAGGAATTAAACCGCGTGAGATGGATGGCATACTTATTCAGCAAGCGTTAGAAGAACATGGTGTTAACATCAGACCGGATAAAAGCACTATCCCGGAGGAATGCATGTTTTAATAAGAAGTGTATTTCTTACTTTTTAACCAGTTTATTATCTTATATCATCTAGAATTTACCTTTAGTTTAATAAATCAATGGTTTTGAAATCTCCATGATTTCTCCAGACATCTTTTAGGTTAATCCAATAATAAATTTTTGCAAATCTTCCTATAATATCAAATTTTTCAAGAGTTTTCCAACTTCAGATAATTGAATAATAGAGATAAAAAAGGAATTATTTTTATTATTAATTTTTTTTTACTATTTCTTTTGCTTGACTTTACACTACTATAGTTTATCTGATAAAGTTTTTATGCAACGTTATTAAAAAATTTAAAGAAATTAATTATATCTACTTTATTTAATATAAAATCTTTATATTATAATTTAAAGGCAATTTTAAATTTAAA
>Ga0102944_1001037_pt1 | contig 19569 bp, 16 predicted proteins | sample SalPonD_shore_MG_FD_78172 | JGI IMG/M metagenome (GOLD analysis project Ga0102944, IMG submission 78172) | Salt pond soil microbial communities from South San Francisco under conditions of wetland restoration - Salt Pond MetaG... | ecosystem: Environmental > Aquatic > Marine > Intertidal zone >...
AATGGGTCATTGTTTTGGTACCGAAGGAAACAAAGAGCGGGGCGTCTATAAAACAACCGACGGGGGCAAAACCTGGAAAAAAGTGCTGTACCACGATAAACACACCGGGGCTGTTGACTTGGCGATCGATCCCAATAACCCTCGTATTTTATATGCCGGGTTGTGGGAAGCTTATCGCAATCCGTGGAAAATGGTGAGCGGCGGAGAAGGCAGCGGCCTGTATAAAAGTACCGACGGCGGAGAAACATGGGAAAATATCTCCAAACGCCCCGGCCTGCCCAAAGGTATTGATGGTAAAATTAACGTATCCATTTCACCGGTGAATTCGGATCGTATTTGGGCTATCATCGAAAATAAGAATGGAGGATTGTTTCGCTCGGATGACAGTGGCCAAACCTGGAGACGCGTCAACAAAGAACGCAAACTTCGTCAGCGCGCCTGGTATTACACACACGTCAAAGCCGACCCGCAAAATGAAAATACCGTCTACGTATTGAATGTCGGCTTCTATAAATCCACAGACGGCGGGCGCCACTTCGATCAAATTCGTACCCCGCACAGCGATCACCACGATATCTGGATTGATCCCGACAATAACAAACGAATGGCCATATCCGACGACGGCGGCTCACAAATCACCGAAAACGGCGGGGAAAGCTGGTCATCCTACTACAAATTTGCTACCGCTCAATTTTATCATGTAATTCTCGATAACCAATTTCCCTACCGGGTTTATGGAGCCCAGCAGGATAACGGTACCGTAGAAATTAAAAGTCGCTCGGATGGCTACGGCATCGACCGGAAAGACTGGATTGCCGTTGCCGGTGGCGAAAGTGGCTATATCGCGCCGGACCCGGAAAATCCCAACGTGACTTACGGAGGAAGTTACGACGGGTATCTTGAGAAATATAATTCCGAAACGGATCAAAGCGACCGCGTGGATGTATGGCCGGACAACCCGATGGGATCGGCCGCCAAAGATCTCAAGTATCGCTTTCAGTGGACCTTCCCTATCTATGTTTCTCCCCATAACCCGGATGTGCTCTACACTACCTCACAGTATGTACATCGCTCAACCGACGAAGGTATGAGCTGGGATAGAATTAGCCCCGATTTAACCCGGGATGAAAAGAGCACGCAGGGGCCTTCGGGCGGACCGATTACACACGATAATACCAGCGTAGAATATTATAATACAGTCTTTGCCTTTGCTGAATCACCCGTCAAAAAAGGCGTACTCTGGGCCGGATCCGACGGCGGACTCGTGCACGTAAGCCGCGATAACGGAAAAACCTGGACCGATGTGACTCCCAAAGGCATGCCCGAATCGATGGTAAGCATCATTGACCCCTCTAACTTTCATGCCGGAACCGCCTATATGGCCGTCACGCGGTATAAGTTTGATGACTTTACGCCTATGCTGTATAAAACCGATAATTACGGCAAAAGCTGGACGAAAATTACCAACGGCATTCGCCCGCAGGACTTTACCCGCGTTATTCGCGAAGATCCCAACAAAGAGGGACTGCTGTATGCCGGCACCGAAACCGGAATGTATGTATCGTTTAATGACGGCAAGCTGTGGCAACCCTTACAACTGAATCTCCCAACGGTGCCCATCACCGATCTGGCCATTCAGAAGAAGCAAAAGGATTTGGTCGTAGCCACACAGGGTCGTGCCTTTTGGATTTTGGATGATTTGGGCGTGCTGTATCAAATCAGTGATAAGGTAACCGACAGCAATTACCTGTATGAACCGGAAACAACCTACCTGTTTGGTGGGCCGAGCGTACACCGTCCCGGCATGACGGTTGGCCAAAATCCCGACCCCGGCGTCGTCGTTCACTATAATCTTAAAGATGATATCAATGACAAAGAGGTGAAGCTGCAGTTCCTGGAATCGAATGGCGATGTGATCCGCACGTTCTCCAGCGAGCATGATATCGAGGGAAATAAGGTAAAAGAGAATACTGATTTTTATGAGGAAAAGGATAAGACAAAGCCAAGTGTATTGACGACCAAGAAAGGGCTCAACAAATTTTCCTGGAATATGCGGTATCCCGGTGCACAGGATTTAAACGGGAAGCAGATTTTGTGGGGCGGATCTACCCGCGGGCCTAAAGCGATTCCCGGAAAGTATAAGGTACGTCTGATTATTGATAATAAAACAGTGATGACGCAGCCCTTTGAAATAAAGAAAGATCCGCGCATCGAAACCACACAATCGGATTTCCAGGCACAATTTGATCTGCAGAAAAAGATCGTCGCCAAACTGGATACCACCCAAAAGACCATTAATAAGATTCGTAAAGTGAGACAAGAGATTCAGGATGCAAAATCCAAATACAAGGACAACGAAAAGATACAGAAACGTGCTGACAAGCTGTTGAATACACTTGCGGAAGTGGAAAATGCGCTCGTGCAGACCAAGGCAAAATCTTTTCAGGATGTGCTGAACTACCCCATTAAACTGAATAACAAGCTTGCCGCCCTTTCCAACAGTGTGGGCACCGGCGACAATCGTCCCACCCAGCAGCAGTACCAGGTGTTCGAGGATTTATCCGGACAAGTGGATGCACAATTTAAGAAGATTGAACCCATCCTGACCGGCAATGTGCCGGATCTGATCCGGGAAGTGGATGAAAACGCCGTGCCTATTCAGAATTAATATCAAACCAGCCGCAGATGCACAGGTAAACACAGATTTATCCGGTTGATCCGTGCAAATCTGCGGCCTTTTGCATAATAATTGCTGGGAAAACCGGGCTAATGTTTTTCCGGCCCGTTGATGTCAGAGGGTAGAAGTCGGCTCGAATTTGAAATTCATGGCATAGGGGGAAATAGCGTCCAGATTATCCTGCTAAAATGAATCTATCTTTTTTTCTAACCTTTTGTAGGTACTAAAGTTATAAGATTAAATAATTAGCTCACAAAATTAGGAAAATTATCCCAACAGAGGCTAAATAACGTCAGTTCGAGATAAGATGATATACTCTTGATCGCCGCTGCCCCAAAGTCCCTCCTCGAGGAGGTGGGCCAATTGGGCCCGTTTTTGGACCAAATTGGGTCGGGAGATGTTTTTTTCGGCACGCTGAACACCCCTCCCTCTCGGAAAACCACGAGAGTACTCCCCTTAAAGGGGAAACTTATGCAGGCCATTTCTTATATCGAACTCAGGCCAAATACCTTAATTAATTACTCGGAAATATTTGATTTTACTTCAAATACCTCCCTTATTTTAGGTATAAAATAATCTGTCAAAAACCTTATGACCAAGGTGATAGCCGCTATATTACTTTTACTTTCAAGCAACAGGTTTTCTCATATCCAGGCTATTACTCCTACCAGCACAGCACCTCCGGATACCACATATATACAGGCACTCATCGACTCCAGTTATCAGAGTTCATTTTCTGATCCCGCCCGGGCGATAAAATTTGCAACCCGGGCATTGAAGCTATCCCGAAAAATCAATTTTAAAAAAGGGCTTGCCGGGGCCCATGGAGAGCTGGGCTATGCTTATAGTGTCAAAGGCGACTTTACGAAATCCTTTGAACATTTTAAAAAGGGTATAGCCCAAAATAGAGCTATTGGTGATACGGTTGGATTGGTCTCTCAGCTCAACGATATGGGGACTACCTATAAAAAACAAAGCGATTATGATCAGGCGCTGAAGTATTATTTTGAAGCACTCGACCTTTGTAAAGAAATCAAGCTTAAGCGTGGGATCAGTGCCACGCTGGGTAACATCGGGCTTTGTTATTTCGAGATGGAAGAAAACGATCAAGCCTTGAAATATTATCAACAGGCACTGAAGCTCAATAAGCGGATTAACAACAAATCATCCCTCGCAGTAAACTATAATAATATCGGTTTATTGTATGGTGATGAAGGCCGGTACAAGTTAGCCCTGCGGAATCATTTTAAAGCACTTGCGCTTAGGCAGAAGTTAAATTATACGATGGGGATTGCCAATAGTCTTAACAATATCGGTCGTGTTTATATGCAACAAAAGCAGTACAAGGAGGCGCTGGATTACCTGGATAGAGCGTTAAGAGTAAATGAAAACAGGGATCGTGATCTTACATCTATTATCCAGGAGAACCTTACCAAAGTCTATCTTTCATCCGGTCGTTATGACTCAGCGCTCGTTCACGCCAAGGAAACGCTTTCGTTATCTAAAGAATATGGAAGCAAACTTGGCGAAAAGGTAGCTTATGAATTGCTGGTTAAGATTTATAAGGAGTGGGGAGAATACAAAAAGGCCTATACCAATCAGCAAGAATTGATGGCGGTGAAAGATAGTATACTAAATGCAGAAAAGGAAAAACAGATCAACGAGCTGCAGACGAAATATGAGACGGTTCAAAAAGAGAAAGAAATAGCGCTGCTACAAAAAAAGCAGGAACGGCAAACCCTTCTGAGAAATGCCGCCCTGGCAGGATTAATTCTCATTGTTATAATCGGGATTCTGGTTTATAACAGTCAGCGACTGAAAATGAAAAGGAATCGGACACAACTTGAGAACATCCGTCTAAAAGAAGAAAAACTTGAACAGGACCTTGAATTTAAAAACAAACAGTTAACTACTCATACACTACACTTGGTCCAGAAAAATGAGGCGATGAAAGATTTAAAAGAGAGAATTGATTTTATACGGCGAAACGATCAGAGAAATATCCCAAAGAAATTGCAGAAACTACAGAACCTTGTGGATTATAGTTTCAACCTGGATAAGGACTGGGAGCAATTTCAACTTTACTTCGATGAACTGCATGACGGTTTTTTTGATTTATTGAAGGAGCATTATCCCAATCTGACCCCCAACGAATTGCGCCTTTCCGCTTTGGTCAAACTTAACCTTTCCATAAAAGAGACGGCCACCATTTTGGGCATAACCCCCAACAGCGTAAAAACCGCCCGCTATCGGCTCCGGAAGAAATTGGATATCGAGACCGGTGAAAATTTGTCGGAGTTTATGATGGAGCTGGAAAAAGAAGTGGGTTAAACACTCTATATTTTCCTTGTATACCTATTGTTGACCTCCCAAAAATTGCTCTTTTTATGCAGATGCGACAGGTTGCAACCGGTGTTGATTTACAAGTCTCTGCTTGGCTTTAACACAGAAAAATAGCAGCGACCAAAGGTATCTGGATTTGCTAATAACACATGCGAAACCATCAAGTATCGAGAAGTATTTCCAAAAAATAATTGAATAGGATAATGCAATGGAAACACTACAGGTAGAACAACTAAATGGAAAAAGCTATGCACTGAGTGCAGAAGAATTTGAAGAGTTTGTCAATAAAATCCGGGGATCGATTGTTAGCGCCGGGGATGAAGATTATGACGAGGCCCGATCTATTTATAACGCCATGATTGATAAAAAGCCGGCGATGATCGTGTATTGTAGTAATGTGGCTGATGTCATCTCCAGTGTACATTTTGCGCGCAAACACGATCTGCTTACGGCGGTACGCGGCGGTGGTCATAATGGACCGGGTTTGGGGTTGGTTGATGGCGGCCTTGTCATCGATCTTTCGGCCATGAAGGGCATTCGCGTGGACCCGGAAGCCAAGACCGTATGGGTAGAAGCCGGTTGTACCTGGGGGGATGTGGATCATGCCACTCATGCCTTCGGGTTGGCTACCGTAAGCGGCTTTATTTCTACCACCGGTGTTGGTGGGTTGACCCTCGGCGGCGGGCACGGTTATTTATCCCGCAAATATGGATTAACCATTGATAACCTTATTGAAGCGGATGTGGTGCTGAGCGATGGTAGCTTGGTTACGGTTAATAAAGACAAACATCCCGATCTGTTTTGGGCCTTGCGGGGTGGTGGCGGTAATTTTGGAATAGTTACTTCTTTTAAATACCAGTTGCACCAGGTGGATACCGTGGTGGCCGGTCCAATGCTTTGGCCGATGGATCAGAACGAAAAAATCATGCGGTGGTACCGTGAATTTTTGCCCAATGCACCTAAAGATGTCTATGCCTTTTTTATGGCCGCCGAAGTACCACCTGCCCCGCCATTTCCATCCGAACTTCATGGCGCAAAAGGATGTGGGCTGATGTGGTGTTTTACTTGTTCTCAGGAAGAGGCAGAGCCATTTCTGCAGGAGGCACGTAATGTTGTAGAACCTGTTTTTGAGCATGTGGGTCCCATGCCATATCCCGCGGTGCAAAGTATGTTTGACGGATTGATGCCATCGGGTCTGCAATGGTACTGGAAGGGCGATTTTATTCGCGAATTGCCTGACGAGGCTATCAAGGAACACCTTCGTTTTGCCGAAGTACCGACAATGTTATCTACTATGCACATGTACCCGATTGATGGAATCGTAAACGATATAGGGTCTGACGAAACAGCCTGGAATTATCGTGATGTCAACTGGTCAATGGTAATTGCGGGCATTACCGACAATCCGTCTAATAACGAAAAAATCACTACCTGGGCTCAAGACTATTGGGAAGCCATTCATCCTTACAGCGCCGGGGCGGCTTATGTTAATTTTATGATGGAGGAAGGCGATGATCGTATTAAAGCTACCTATGGAGAAAATTACGAACGCCTGCGAAAAGTCAAAGCCAAATACGATCCCAATAACTTTTTTCGGGTAAACCAGAATATCAAACCCAAAAAGCACTGAAATTCGAAGGGAGTTTAACGTTCGATTAGAAGCTTCGAAATAGTACTTAATCCAAGCAACAAATATGAAGTAACAAAAATTAGGTTAAGGAGGGAAATTCATGCTTCTAAAAACATTATTAACCATCCATATCCTCGGTGTTATTATCTGGATTGGTTTCGGCCTGTATGAACTGCTCTTGTCCCGTGAAATTCGTCAAGCCCGGGGCACCGCTGTTGAGATAGCGCTCATTCGCATATCGACCCGCTACGGGGGCATCATCGCTCTCGCCACTCTTGTTGTGGCTGCAACGGGGGTACTCATGGTAATTTCCCTGGGCTGGAATTTTTTTCAGCACCTTTGGCTCGATATTCTGCAAGCTATTATGCTCGCAATTCTCCTGGACATGGCGTGGCTCACCCCCACATTTCGACGCGCTTTTAAAGAAGTTAAGGCATTACCTGACATTCCGGGGCCGGAGTTGGTGCAATGCCGGGAAACAATTGCAAAGATACATACTCACGTACTACTCATGCGCATCGGCGCCGTGGTTGCAGTTGTCGTTGCGGTGTTTAAGCCCCTATAGTCATCTGATTATGCCGGCGTTCTATCCGGCAGCCGTGCTTTAGCATTAAAACAACTTTCTAAACCAAACATAAATCTAAGATCAATGACTGATCCAAAAGCGATTAAAAAAGCATTTAAACGTTGCGAACGGGCTCTGAAAATATTTCCTTTTCTCGGACCAAAAACCAACAGCATAACAGTCCGGTCCGGCGAAGGATTATCTTGTGAAGTGGACGACGGTTCCTGGAAATTCAATGTGGATGTGCCTTCTCTGGTGGGTGGGGGTGAGACGGCTCCAACGCCTGAAATGTATGAAGCGGGGGCTTTGGGAAGCTGCTTGTCAATCACGGCGCGCATGTGGGCTGCCAAGCTAGAGATCCCCATAGAATCCATCAAGGTGGAAGTTGAATATAAAACCGACCGCCGTCTTTTGTTTAATATCGGGGATGCACCACCGCACTGGCAAAATATCAGTTATCACGTAACTGTTGAAAGTCCGGCAACAGAGGAAGAAGTAATGCGAGTTCTTGATATGGCACATAGCCAAAGCCACGTACGAGCCGATTTTGAACATGCTTTTGATGTAAAACGTACGGTTACCATCAACACCTCACAAATAGCAAACTGAAAGCGTAAATAATAGATCGTTTATGCTTTCGTGGGTTTTTCAATGATTTGGATAATGCAAAGATTAAATCTTTGAGCAGATCAGCAATACTATAATTTGATAAATTAATAATTCTTTTAACATGAAGCCTGATTTACAACGACGTATCCAACGTTATGGCTGGGACCGGGCCGCTCCCTATTACGAGACCGGCTGGCAGGAGCAATTATGGCCGGCACAAGAAAGCCTTTTAGCGGAAGCTGATCCGCGGCCAGGGGAAAATATTCTGGATATTTCCTGCGGTACCGGTCTGGTTGCCTTCCCGGTGGCTGAAATTGTGCCCCCGGCCGGTTTTGTTACTGGGATCGATCTTTCTGAGGCAATGATTAAAAAGGCCCGATCGGTAAAAGATGAAAAGGAAATTGATAACGTTTTGTTTCGATGGATGGATGCAGAGGACCTGGATTTGGTGGATAATACTTTCGACGGCGCTATCTGCTCATTGGGGCTCATGTATTTTCCAAATCCCGATAAAGCATTAAAAGAGATGTACCGGGTACTTAAGCCCGGCGGGTGGGCGGCGGCACTGGTCTGGGGAGAACGAAAGAGATGCGGATGGGCCGATATTTTTCCTATCACAGACCGACGTGTTAAATCTGAAGTTTGTCCCTTGTTTTTTCAGCTGGGCACTGGAAATACCCTTCTGCAAATCTTCAGAGAAGTGGGATTCCAAAATACAACAAGCAGCCGGTTTTCCTACAATTTACACTTTCGCAATGAGAAGCAAGCCTGTACGGCTGCGTTTTTAGGTGGAGCAGTGGCACTGGCTTATCAAAAATTTGATGAGAATACACGCCGGGAAGTTGATGAGGAATATTTGGATTCAATAAAGCAGTATCGCAATGAAGAGGGCTATGACGTACCTGGTGAATTTGTAATTGTTAAGGGAGAAAAACCGGATTGAATGGAATATGAAATAATTGTTACAATAAATTATTGAGAGCTTTGAATAATTACTCTTTTAGGATTTTGTAGGGACAAAGAAATTCTATATCGTCGATAATCATAGTCCTATCTGTTGGTTTTGCCCAGAAAATCGGATTACCAGGGCTGATTTGACTCAACTGACGCAATACTTCGCCCTGCTCTGAATGACGTCATTATTTGTCCTTTTGGTCTTACGACATTATGCTCTTCCAAACACAAGGTCGGGCCAGCTTGAAATTAAATCCTGGACTAAATTCAGGTTGATACGGTCATTGGGCAAAGCCCTTTTACATTCAGTACAAAAAGCTGTTGATAAATTAGAGTTATGATTCTGCTTCTTTTTCTTTGTCCGTGATGGGCAGTTTTACCGAACTGCGGAGATGCAGATCACGCTGTGGGAAAGGTATCTCTATATTGTATTTTCGGAAGGTCCGAACAATTGCCTGATTCAATTCGTTGCGGATCCGAGGGTATCGTTTTACATCCGCAATCCACGCACGGAGTTGCATATTCCAGGAAGATTCCCCGAATTCGATAAGATGCACTTCAGGCTCGGGACGCTTCATTACATTATCATTTTGATCGGCTACCTCTTTCATCGCCTTCAGCACCGTATCCAAATCCGAACCATAGGCTACCCCCACATTCACATCGAGGCGATACGAAGTATCTCCGTGTGAATAATTAACCACATCCTTGGAAACGAACTCCGAATTGGGAACGATAATCGAAACATTATTAACGGTTTGTATCATCGTAGAACGGATATTGATTTCCGTCACATCTCCTTCAATCTGGTTGACCATCACGCGATCCCCAACACTGATGGGGCGCTCGAAAAGGATGATTAAGCCTGAGATAAAGTTGGAGGTCACGTTTTGCAATCCGAAACCAATCCCAACGGAAAGTAAGCCAAAAACGACAGTTAGACTACTCAAGTCTACGCCGATGAAATCAAATGAAATGAGTGCTCCTAACGTGATGATGATATACTGCGAGATACGCGATAAGGTATACCTTGTCCCGGCATCAATACGAAACCGCTTGAGCAGCCGACGGTTCAGCGCTCGCCTTACAAAGATCGCCAGGCTGATGAAAAAGATAAACAGAAACAGGAATATCAGGATGGATAAAACCGTAATCGGCACCTTATTCAGCGTAAAAAGCTGGTAATTCAGGATACTATACAAATAGCTGAAAATTTCTTTCCAAGTCATAGGGTCTCACTTATTGATGGATACATATTTTACAATAACTAAAAATGCAACTTCTTACAATAAAGCTATTTATCATTCTGATATAAATATCCCGGTCGTTTTAAAATTGAATCTACCTGCTGATTACGGTATTTTCTTTTTTTTCAAAAGAATCTGAACTAATCTTCAAATTACGCTATGCGCATCATCATTTTTGGCCCGCCGGGCGCCGGTAAGGGAACCCAGGCAAAACTCATCAGCGAAGAATATGATATTCCTCATCTTTCAACCGGCGAAATCTTTCGCTCCGCTATTAAAAACGAGACTAAACTTGGTAAAGAAGTAAAATCAATCCTGGACTCCGGCAACTTGGTCCCTGATGAAAAAGTCGTGGCTCTGGTTGAAGAAGAATTGAAAGATTCAAAATACGACGATGGGTATATTTTGGATGGCTTTCCCCGGACGGTTCCCCAGGCCGAAGCCTTTGATGAAATTCTGAACAAAAAAGAAAAAGAGCTGGATGCTTTTTTGCAGCTGGAGGTTCCGGAAGGAGAATTGGTAAACCGTATATTGAGCCGCGGAGAAGGCCGCTCCGATGATACCCCCGAGAAAGTAAAAAACCGTCTTGATGTATACTATAAAGAGACCCAGCCTGTTCTAGATTATTATCAAAAACAAGACATTGTTGAGAAAATTGACGGCGTGGGTTCTATCAATGAGATTTTTGACCGAATAAAAAATACTATATAAAATTTAAGTTAAAAATCAGGGGTCACCCTAAGGTTAAGGGAGACCCCTTTTGCTTTTTCTCCTACCCCCTTATCCCTCTCATACAAAAATATATTTCCAGTCTTTACTACACGGTTAACATCCCATTCGAGTTTTAATTGAAAAAAAACAGATAAAAAATTTTAACTAACTGGATAATTAATATTCTATCCCTGCCTCTGCTAGATTTTTCACTATACAAAGATAGGGTACTCCCTTACATGCTATCTTTATCGCCCGGAATATCTTATAGAAGATTATTCATTAAACTAATTTACGGGTATGAAAAAAATTATCATGGGAGTCGCGATCTTGAGCGCTTTCTTTTTACAGGGATGTACCAGCTCGGGCGCCTTTTTAGCCCTTAATCAAACCCAGGTTGAGCTTGCTCAGGCCAATTATAGTATTACTGCCACAAATGTTCAGGGAGAAGCCGAATCGGCCTATGTATTAGGTCTAAGTTACTCAAATGGGCTAACCGCTACCACCTTGGCAGTGGGACGTGTTGAGGGAACCGGCCTACTTTATAAAGAAGCCCTGGAAAACCTTTGGAAAAACTACGAAATGGATAACGGTACGATCGATGGAAAACACTTGGCGTTAACCAATGTTCGCTATGATGCCGATATTCTAAACCTGTTTATCTATACAAAAGTTAAGGTAAGCGTACGAGCCGATGTAGTCGAATTTACAAAGTAGTTTAGTAATTTCGTGTTTTGGATAAACAGTTTAAAATAAAAACAGTCATACTTTTTCTATTCTTCCTTATTGCAGGTTGTAGTTCTTCCAAAAAGATGCAACATACTTCCGAAATTCATCCTTGAACAAGGTGATGTAATTGGAGTTCACACAAATACAATTCCGAAAGAAGACTGTAACGTGGTAGGAGCAAATGCTATAAAACAATTTCATTTCTCCCCGGGCATATTAAAAGGCAAGCCGGTAAAAACGGTAATCGCTATTCCGGTTAATTTTAAAAGACAAAAATAGCGAGGAGCACAGCATAAAGGGAATCGTACCGTTTCCCTAACCTTTAACGGAAGCTGAGCTCTCTTGTGCAGTGTCTCCATTTTACTCCTCTTCCAGGATATTGAGAATCCCGGGCGTAACATCCATGATGCTCCTCGCATCCTTAAAATGATGGGCACCGGGACCATAACCAAAAAGAGGTACCTTATTGAAGGTATGCGTCTTTATTGATAAATCTTCAACATTGCCGTGATCACTGGATAACACAATAGTGATTTGAGAATCAGCATGATTAATCAACTGCCAAAGAAAGCGATCATAGATCGATAAATAACGATCGGCTTTCTCAAGCTCCTGGCTATGCCCCGCTTTATCGGTCAGATAATACTCATGAAGCAGCAGATCATACTTTTCTGCTTGGACTAATAGCCGGTCGGCAGCTTCTTCCGGAGAAATCACAGGTACATCAATATCCAAATGTTTTCGCCACGCCTGCTGGGTCAACCCGGCCGTCAAGGCAGTACCTTGTTTTACCTCTGTTGTCGTATTCAGTTTAACATTGGCACTCCTGGTCATCAGCGTGGTACAGCTCCAGCGATCTCGTTTCTTCGCTTTCTTAAAAAAGATATCAGGATAGGCGTTCATGAACTGACACTCCTTCCCTTGTTGATGCGCCTTCTTAAACAGGCTTTGCTCTCTGAGTAAATGTTTAATACCTGAATGAGGATATGGACCAAAATGCTTGCCAATTTCTTTGGGCGCATTTTCTCCTGAAAAAAGCGTCGTCTGCCCCGTTCCGCTTTGGGGTAATCCTTCTACCTCCAGTGTAGCATCCACGTGTTTAAAGACATGATTTGAATCCTTTATTTCATCAGACTTGCAACCAAAGGGCTGTTTCCCACTCATGGTCGTAAAGCCCTGATATTTATTCTGATAGAAAGGATTCGAATCGTTGGAATCTCCCAATCCGACGCCGTCAATAAACAAGAAGATTACAGGCATAGCATGCTAAAAAATTCAATATAGATCCTGAAACAAATTCAAGATAACATAAGTTCTTTTTTTCACCTCTCTAAAACCAACGTTACCGGTCCATCGTTGTGGAGTTGGACATCCATGTAGGCCCCAAATTCACCGGTTTCAACATTTAAATCGGAATTGTTCTTGAGATAGGCAATCATATCCTCATACAACTTTTCCGCTTTATCCGGACCGGCCGCCCGAAAATAACTGGGACGATTCCCTTTTTCATAATCCCCGTAAAGGGTAAACTGGGAAACGACCAGCAGCTCACCTCCTACGTCCTGCACCGACCAATTCATCTTGCCATCTGCGTCGTCAAAAACGCGAAGCTTTAAAATTTTATCGCAAAGCCACCGCATCTGTTCAGGATTGTCGTCTTCGTGAATCCCTACCAGCAGGAGCAGCCCGTTTTTAATTGCACCGGTCTGCACCCCATCGACCGTAACCGAAGCTTCAGACACGCGTTGTAACACTATTTTCATACCTAAGTCTGTTGATAATTATGTGGATAAGTATGTGTATAACTTTTTCTTAAAACAGATCACCAAAAACCAACAAAATTTCTCCACAGCTTTCAACAAAATTATTCGATTTTCCACAGGTTATACAGCACGATTTTGGTGTATAAAAGATTTTTTACTTGACAGTACTTTTAAATTAAATTGTGGATAACTTTTACAAACATAGGCTAAGTTATTGTTTTTTATCAATAAATTGTCCACAAAATAATCCACAATACAATTTTAAAAACTTAATATCTGTGTATTAAAAAGTTTTCCACTTATCCACACCCCCTACAATAGACTACTAATATTTTAAACTTATTATTATTAGGGTTTTCCGGTGGAAAATGTGGAGAAATAATTCTTAAAAAGCATATCCATTCTTTCTATATTTCTCTCAGATTAAAACACAAACCTTCGTATTTCATTAACGCTTTATGGAAGATTTTCGATATCCGATCGGCCGGTATAGGGCAGCGCAATCTGTCGCTCCAAGGGATGTAGCCAAATGGATTGATGAAATCGAAGCATTACCTCGGCAATTACAAACGGCGGTTTCATCTCTTTCGGATGAGCAACAGGATACACCCTATCGTAAAGGAGGGTGGACGATTCGTCAGGTAGTACACCACATTTTTGACAGCCACGCAAATTCTTATATCCGATTTAAGTTGGCACTCACTGAAGATCGTCCTACAATCAAGCCCTACGACCAGGAAGCCTGGGCAAAATTATCGGATTCGAAGCTACCTGTTGATGTTTCGTTAAATCTGATTAAAGGATTGCATGAACGATGGGGGCATTTACTAAAATCACTGGACGAGGCACAGCTAAGCCGTGAATTGGTTCACCCGGAATCGGGCACCCTGATCGTGAAGAGCATGATCGGGCTGTACGCCTGGCACGGCAAGCATCATTTGGCTCATATTACAAATCTAAAGAAGCAAAAAAACTGGACATAATGAGTAAAAAGAAATTCACCTACAAAGATGCCGGTGTTGACATTGAAGCCGGTGAAGAAATGGTAGAATCCATTAAAAATGTGGTGAAAGAAACCCATAGCGATGCCGTATTGAGCAATATCGGGGGATTCGGTGGCTTCTTCCGTCCCGATTTAACAGGCTATAAGGATCCGGTTTTTGTGAGTAGCGTAGATGGTGTGGGTACAAAGTTGATTGTAGCATTTAAGTGCGGCAGGTACGACACCGTGGGACAAGATTTGGTAAATCACTGCGTAAATGATATTGCGGTTTGTGGAGCAGATCCCCTGTTTTTTCTGGACTATTTTTCCACGGGAAAGCTGGAAAAAGAAGTCGGTTACAAAGTGGTGAAAGGATTTGCCAAAGCCTGTAAAGAAAACGGGGTAGCACTGATTGGGGGCGAGACGGCCGAGATGCCCGATATCTACAGTGAGGGCGAATTTGACCTGGCCGGTACAATCGTGGGAATGGTTGACCGGCAGAAAGTGATCAACGGAAAGGATATCCAAAAGGGCGATGTTTTGCTGGGATTTCCAAGTACGGGACTGTATACCAACGGCTATTCCCTGGCGCGAAAAGTATTGTTTTCGGAATACGAGGTCGATGATTATGTTGATGAACTGGAATCAACTGTAGGAGAAGCATTACTGGCCGTACATAAATCATATTTACCGATTATTCGAGAACTGCGAGATCATCAAGCAGTACATGGATTTTCTCACATCACCGGCGGAGGTATCATAGGAAATACCAAGCGCATTGTACCCGGCGGATTAAGTATCGCCGTGAATTGGAACAGCTGGGATCGTCCCGCCCTTTTCAAGCTCATTCAGGATGTAGGCAATGTGCCTGAAGACGATATGCGTGCCACTTTTAACCTGGGGATCGGCCTGATTGTCGTGGTCAAAGTGGATCAACGGAATGAGGTTATTAAACTGGCCGAAGAAGCCGGCGAACAGCCCATAAAAATAGGAATGATCGAGTAACTATCCCCTTCGAAGGGGGTAGGCTTTAGCCGCAGGGGATGTAAATTATATCAACATTAATATGTAGTAACGATCTGTTTTCTTCTCGGTAAAAAATCGATAGATATAGAGATTGCTATAAATGGGGCAGCATCAAACGAGTATTTTAGTGTTTAGAATATGAAGCGAGATCACCACCGTCTTAAGGAGTTACTTCATAGTTCCGAAAATACTTCGGTATATACGGCCTCTTTTATTTTTAGAATTAAAAAAGAAGATGAAGAATTTGAACAGTTCAATGAGCTGATTGATAAAGCTGCAATTGAAAATCGTGGTTATTTAGGGAAAGAAAGCTGGAAAAATCCTGAAGAAAATAAAAAGGCCGTAATCTATTATTGGGATAGCCTGGAGTCATTAAAAACATTTTCCAATCATCCCCATCATAAAAAGGCAAAACAACAGTATAAGCAGTGGTATCATGGGTATGAAGTCATTATATCAGAAGTATTGACGGTTAAATCGGATGGCGGTATATCTTAGAGGTTGGTGTTGCCAATCTCCTTATATCAGATTTTTTTAATTGTCGTGTTCAAGTGATTAATGCAACACAGCGGTGTTTTAAGATTTGTTGAATGAAATTAAGGTAATCAAATTTTTGAATGGGTCGAAAATTTAGGTATTGCTCGACGGTTTTGATGCGCTGGTGGGATACTTTACGCAGGTCTGTGACTTTTCGGAGCCTGGTCAGCAGCGTCGTGCGATCAGTCAATACCAGTAAGGTTGACTTGTGGGCCTTGCCCATCATCAGATCGACCTCAATGTTGCCCAGCAGGGAGCGCTCTTCGACGACTATGCTTGAGATGTTTGTAGAGGTTCTGGTCGGTGGAATCTTTGTTACGTTTGGCGGCCCAGATCTACTGGTAGAGGATCATGGGAGACCCCATCAATCCCCAACACCTCCCAGCGGCCGTTGATGAGCTCCGGGGGCAGTTTTTCTTTGGTCAGCTGTTGGGCAGTTTTAGGACAATAGTCCTTGCATTCATCTGTGGGACTAATGGGTGCTTGGACTAGTCAGTAGTGCTAAGACAGATCTCGAGCCCTCCACTGTTTTCGTCCATATTGGGGTATGAACTATTTTTAAATTTCATATCATTCTACATCTAGTTACCCTATGTCTAATTTTAAGCCTGATGATCTGACTAGGTCACTTAAAACAAAAGTGTTATTATTATGAATAAAGAAGCAATCCATCCCTGGCAAACTTATATTACTAATTGTTGTTGAGAGGTATAAATCTAATGATAAAACATCCGTCATGGAACCACTTATACTGTTACATGGGGCGCTGGCAAATAGCCACCAATTTGATATCCTGAAACCAAAGCTGCAAGAGCACTTTGATTTATATACATTGGATTTTGAAGGTCACGGTGAATCAGGTCCCACCGACAGTCCGTTTCGAATTGAATATTTTGTTGAAAATGTACTGGGCCTTCTTGATGAACATATGCTGGAGAAGGTTAATATTTTCGGATATAGCATGGGTGGGTATATTGGTCTCACGTTAGCCAAAGAATATCCCAAAAGTGTTAAAAAGGTAGCTACGCTGGGTACAATATTAAACTGGGATGTGGAGACGGCGCGATGGGAAAATCGTTTTCTGCATCCGGAAAGGCTACAAGCAAAGGTTCCCGATTTTGTTGATCAGCTCAATCGCCGGCATCTGGATGGTTGGGAACGTGTCGTCGAGCGTACCCGGGAAATGCTGCAGCATTTAGGTAAACACCCGAGTATCCAACATGAGGAATGGAAATATTTTAAAATACCCATTCGATTGCATGTGGGAGACCGGGATACAACGGCTGGGTTGGAAACCACCATGGAAATATTTGAACAACTTTCTAATGCTGAGCTCTGTGTCTTGCCAGGTACACCACACCCTTTCGAGAAGGCCAATATAGATACCTTGACTGCTTCACTGATAGATTTTTTTTAGCATTCTAAAAGATTGGCAAGGCACTTGTCGATTTCCTTTTTTCTGCTAACTTGCAATAAATAAATTTCAATTTGTTGCGTATTTATGCACAAATTGCAGTTTTCAGTTAACACATCTTATGGTAAACCAGTTTATTGAAACCTGGCGCATTAATAATAGGGTAAATTTAATGCTGCTGGATGGGATAAGTGACGGGGGACTTAATTTATCGCTCTCCAAACAAAGAATAGGAACAGCGGCCAAGCAATTTGCTCATCTGCATAATATACGGTTTGATAAACTTAAAAAACTTGCAGTTAATTTGGGTGAAGAGCAGGAAAAATTGTACTTGGAAAGTAAAATAACCCGGGATATTCTGCGATATGAACTAATCAAATCCTCAGAGGCTATAGAAAAAGTATTGCGCAGAGGATTTGAAAACGAAGGCGAATTGAAGGGGTATCGGCGCGGGGTCATCACATTTATGGGATACCTGATTTCTTATGAATCACATCGCCGCTCCAATATTATGCTAATGCTTAAGCAAAACGGATATAAACTCCCAAAGTCAATCAGTTACGATATATGGGATTGGAACAAACTATAGTACATCTACCCTTTCATCCTGGGACCGCGATAATATTAGGACAGGATCTATTTGGCGGCCAAAGTTTTTACTCCATATCATGTGACAGATTCTCCGGTATGAGTTAGGAGTAAATAAAGAATGCTAACTAAATATTTAGTTAGTACTCTTTTCCATATTGCAACGGAGGAATTTTTTGGCTCTGCTCACACGATTCTATAAGGATTTGCAGGCGGTGAAGCCGGGTTTTTTCGCGTTTTGCACTCATCACCCAGTGGACTGAGGTTCGGGTATATCCCGGGGCTAATTTTTGGAAAAATTTCCATGCTCTCTCATTTTCCCTGATTTTATCTTCATACTCTTTTGAAAGTTCAACAAAATGCTGTTCATAGGAAGCCTGTCGAGCATTCTTTTCATCCATCAGCTCGAAAGCACTCAGCCCTGCAGGGTGCATGCGTCCCTCCTTTTTAAGTTTCTCTATGGTTTTGATATTTTTCGCACTCCAATGGCTGTCAGGTTTCCGCGGCGTAAATCGAATTTTATAGCTCTCCTCATTTATTGATTTTCTTAGACCGTCGATCCAGCCGAAGCATAAGGCTACTTCCACCGACTCCGACCAGGAAATGCTGGGCTTATTTGTGCTTACTTTATAAAATCCTACCCATAGCACATTTTTGCTGTCATAATTTTCTTCCAGCCAGCGATGAAAGGTATCCGAAGTTTCAAAGAAAAGTGGTTTTGACATCTAAAGAAATTAACTGTCTGATAACTTAATACTAATAGCACTTTCTTTTAAAATCCAGCATTCATAAAAAAATTATCAGATAGCAATCGTCACGATAACCTGGTTAGTTAGTACGTTTGAATTATTGAGCGATAGGTCCCCATCGGGAGCAAATATAAAGTCGCCGGCTCCGGTTGTCGAAAAGGTTGTGTCATAGTAGACGGGGCTGCGAACAATGCCGGGCTGTCCTGTCCCGGTCGTCAAAAGCCCGGTATATGTGATATCAATGCTGTTAAAATGGACGCCAATCGACCAGCTGAAGGTCCACTCTGTCCAGCGTTCCTTTTGACGCCGGTAGGTTTGTTCTATAAAGTTTTGCTGTTTTAAGGTGTATCGGTACGTTTTTGCCTGTATACCTGTTTGCAATAGCATTCGTTGGCTTCTCCATCCCAATCCGGTTTTTACGATTGTATTGAGGAAAGAAAACCTGTTTTTCATTGTTTTATAGCCTTTCGGCAGTTGTAAGGTCCCGACAGGATTGGTAATATTTTGTTGTGCCTTGGCCCAGGTCGTGCTCCAGATGGGTTCTACAATTAGATCCGTACCAAAGGTAACATGGTCTTTGGATATATGAGCGGTCCCCAAACCCACATCAAACGCCCAGCTATTACCGGGATCGCGGGGGATGTTCATTAGTTCATAATTGGGAATTTTAGGATGCGTTTTATAATTCATCGTCGCGATGCCCCCCAGCTTCCATCCTTCTGTGCCCACCGGCTGACTATACCCCACATGCAGTCCCCAGGTGTTGGTGATGTCTTTGTTTTGTATGGGAGCAATTAGGGGAGCGTTGTAAGTATTCGGGTAATAATCGACCGTTGCATAACATAACCACGGCTCTATTCTGCAGTTGCCTTGGGACCCAAGATCATAGGTCATGTCGGAGCGGTGGAATAAGGCAAGAATCTCGTAAGTTCCTTTTTGGGATGTCTTTCCATCCAGTCCCACCCGGACGTCAAGCTGATGCCCGTGTTGATCTACTTGGCGGTTGGGAAATAACAAATTTACTCCGCCCAAAGCTTCGAGTCCG
>Ga0102944_1001038_pt1 | contig 19567 bp, 17 predicted proteins | sample SalPonD_shore_MG_FD_78172 | JGI IMG/M metagenome (GOLD analysis project Ga0102944, IMG submission 78172) | Salt pond soil microbial communities from South San Francisco under conditions of wetland restoration - Salt Pond MetaG... | ecosystem: Environmental > Aquatic > Marine > Intertidal zone >...
GTGTTTTGCGAGCACCGCCGGTTCCGTGGAAAAAGGCCCCGGCTCCCACATGGGAAGAAGCGCCTGACCGCCGTCCCGGCTGTGAAAGAGGAGCGCTGATTCCTCGCTGGCGGATCTCTGTACGCCGGCGGCCCAGAATCCCGCGTATTCTGCGGCCACGCTGCCGGTCCGCTGCGGATCTGTAAGCCGCGGAATTATCACGCCCGGTTCAAAAGCCAGCAATGCGGGGATACGGTAGCCGGGCGGCCCACCGCCGGACCACTTCAACTCCGCCTGCAGTTCGGCATTCAGTAGCGTGGAGTGTGGTGCGCCAGAGAATCCGCAGGAGATGGCGGTGTCACCGCAACGCTTGCGGCGTTCACTGAGAATGGTGACGCCCTGGACCGTTTCTTCATTCGCGAGCTGCGTTACATCCAGGACGGATGCGAGCCACGTGACGGGACGGGAATGGGTCAGGGTGTGCTTGTCAATAATGCGGGCGGCCCGGTCAACCAACTGCCTGTTGGTCTCTTGTGGCATCCACGGAAAGGCTACGAGAATGCAGAGGTCACCAGCGGGTGCGGCGTTCATATCGACCTATTTCTACCACACACACGGCAAAAAACAAAGAGAAATGATATCCTTCAAGGACGGATCGCGGGCCCGCGCTACACCGGTGCCGCGGCATTATGCACAGGTGAGTGAGGTTTTCTTCAAAATTTTGTTGATGAAAGAGCGATTCCTTTGTATCTTTCTTCCAGCATAAGCAGCAAATCACAAGTACCACACGTAACAACTAACAGTACTAAAGAGAGGGTGTTAATATGGCTAAGCAATTGTCATTCAACGAAGAGGCACGTAGAACTCTTCTCCGGGGAGTTGAGAAGCTCTCCAACGCGGTTAAGGTAACGCTGGGGCCAAAGGGACGAAACGTCCTCCTGGACAAGAAGTTCGGCGCCCCCACCGTGACCAAAGACGGCGTCTCGGTTGCCAAAGAGATTGAGCTGGAAGACCCGTACGAGAACATGGGTGCCCAGCTCCTCAAAGAAGTTGCAACCAAGACCAACGACGTAGCGGGTGATGGTACCACAACTGCAACAGTCCTTGCGTACAGCATGATCAAGGAAGGGCTGAAGAGCGTTGCTGCCGGGCTCAACCCCATGGGGCTGAAGCGCGGTATGGACCACGCCGTTGAACTTGCCGTGTCTGAGATTGCCAAGATGTCCAAGGTGATCAAGGACAAGGAAGAGATTGCGCAGGTTGCTGCTATTTCCGCCAATAACGATAGCGAGATTGGTGAAGAGATTGCAGGCGCAATGGAGAAGGTCGGGAAAGACGGTGTTATCACCGTAGAGGAATCCAAGACCATAGAGACCTCCACTGAATTTGTGGAAGGTATGCAGTTTGATCGCGGATTTGTTTCCCCGTACTTTGCAACCAACAAAGACAACATGACTGCGGTTCTTGAGAACCCGTACATCCTGATTCACGACAAGAAGATCTCCAGCATGAAGGATCTTCTTCCCGTCCTGGAGAAGGTTGCCCAGCAGTCAAAGCCCATCCTGATTATCGCTGAAGATATTGAGGGTGAGGCACTGGCAACGCTTGTTGTCAACACCATTCGCGGAACGCTCAACGCGGTTGCCGTTAAGGCTCCTGGATTTGGTGATCGCCGCAAGGCCATGCTGGAAGACATCGCCATCCTTACCGGTGGCCAGGTCGTTTCCGAAGAGCTGGGTCTGAAGCTGGAAAGCACGGACGTCAGCCAGCTTGGTACCGCCCAGACCGTCAAGGTGGACAAGGAAAACACCACCGTAATCAACGGCGGTGGCAAGCAGCAGGATATTAAGGACCGCATTGGCCAGATTAAGGCGCAAATTGAAGAGACCACCTCTGACTATGACCGTGAGAAGCTGCAGGAGCGGCTGGCAAAACTTGCCGGCGGTGTTGCGGTCATTAACGTGGGTGCCGCTACCGAGGTTGAGCTGAAAGAGAAGAAGCACCGGGTAGAAGACGCGCTCTCAGCAACGCGGGCAGCCATAGAGGAAGGTATTATCCCTGGTGGTGGCGTAACGCTGGTGCAGATTGTCGAAGCACTGGATAAGGAAGACCTGGACGCCCTGCCGGAAGAGGAGCGTGTTGGATTCCGGATTGTAAAGCGCTCCCTTGAAGAGCCGATTCGGCAGATCGCGGTTAACGCGGGACTGGACGGATCCATTATCGCGCAGCGCGCAAAGACTGAAAAGAAAGGCATTGGGTTTGACGCGGCAAAGATGGAGTGGACCAACATGGTGAAGGCTGGAATCATTGATCCGGCCAAGGTAACCAGAAGCGCCCTTCAGAACGCAGCGTCCATTGCAAGCCTGCTTCTGACCACAGAGTGCGCAATCACCGACTTGCCGGAGAATAAAGAAGAAGGTGCCGGAATGGGCGCCGGCGGCATGGGCGGCATGGGCGGAATGGGAGGCATGGGCGGCATGATGTAATGCCGTTCGGTCGCACATTTTGAATTGATACGCATAACCGGGGGGGGAGTCTGACGGCTTCCCCCTTTTGGTTTAAGACAAGGAAACGAGGATCGCCATGCAGCGAGAAGATTTTGTCTTCACAATTGGCTATCAGGGAAATGCGGCGGTTGTGGACACAAAAAGCAAGCGGAAATATGGAAAGCTTTCCACGCAGGACCTGGCTCGTGAGGGATTGTTCAGACAGGCGTTCTGTTCTGCACTCTACTCCGGGGATCAGTCTGAAATGGAGGAGCTCATTGCGTACTTTCGTGACCATTCGAGCATCCAGGCGGAAAGCGCGGAAGCATTAAAGCGACTATTCGGCGTCCATGAAATACCCGACTACGTCAACAAGACAATTTCCGTGTGAAAATCCGTAAACTCGACGGTATCACGATCCGCTTTTTTCTCTTTTCTACACGACTTAGCGGCATTTTGGCACGCTTGACGATGCGAATACATCCGTGTTACGGTTAGCGAAATCCAACAGGCAGATAAGGGTGAAATCGAAATGAATTCAATACTTAGTAGGCTGCCGCTTCTTATGGGCGCGCCCGCAGGCGGCGCCGATGCAGGACCGGCATCCATTGTTCCAACACTGGTAACATTTGGCCTCGTCTTTCTCATTTTCTATTTCTTGATTATCAGACCGCAGAACAAGAAACAGAAAGATCAAAAGCAGATGCTCTCTGCGCTCAAGAAAGGCGACAGAGTAGCCACGATTGGTGGCATCCGCGGTACGATCCAATCCTTGAAAGAGGACACAATTGTGCTGAAGGTTGACACGAATACGACACTCGAGTTTTCGCGGAGTGCAGTATCCAGCGTGTTGCAGTCCAAAGGATCATCTTCCAAGTCACAGGCGAAAGCTGAGAAGGCTGTAGAGGCTTCTTCGGAAACTCCGGAAGAGGGATCTGAGAAGACCGAATAGATACGATATATTTACATCCCCTCTCTCACCTGGAGTTAAGGAATGAGCAAACGACTACGATTCATTACTATCCTCGCTCTGGTCGTTGTGAGCGCCGTTTTTCTCTATCCCACAGTCAACTGGTACTTCATGGTTCCTCAGAGCCAGAAGGATTTGGCATCCGGATCCAGAATACAGATCAGGAATTATGCCCAGTCAGAGGCTCGGAAGGCGCTCTCAACGCTACGGGACATGGCAACCAGCAACTCGCAGGAGCCGATACCCGGGCAATACAACTTTTTGATTGACACCGCAAAGAGCAACTACAAGGCTACGGACACTCCCATTCCAGAAACCTGGACCGCCTCTGTGGTGCTTTCCGCGTTTGAGTCGGAGCGAGAGGCGTACAACACCATTGAAAATCATTACCGTAGCAAGATCAGCGATCTCAAAGCGCAGAAGTCGCGCATTATTCAGCTTGGTCTGGACCTTTCCGGCGGGATGAGCGTGGTGCTGCAGGCTGACCAGCAAAGTCTGGCAGACCGACTTGGACAGGAGCCAACGCAGGCCCAATTGAACGAGGCTGTGGATCTGGCGCTGGAGATTCTTCGGAACCGGATTGACCAGTTTGGTGTGACAGAGCCGCAACTTCGCAAGATGGACAACAACCGGATCTCGGTAGAGATTCCCGGTGACGCGGATCCGGAACGGGTCAACTCCTTTCTTATGGGAAAGGGGAGTTTGAATTTCCATATTGTGGACGATGAAGCAACTCAGAAATTGATTGATGTGCAAAATCAGCAACCGGGCTGGGATCCTAAGATTGACGGTGTGCCTGACTTTGTCCCTGCCGGCTCCAAGGTTGTGCCTTATGTAACCCGGGACGAGTACGGCATAGATCAGCTGGTACGTTATATCGTTATAAAAGAAGATATCACGGAAAACGGGCTGGATGGATCGCACATCACAGACGCACAGGTTGGCAGAGACCCAATTACCAACCGCCCGGTTGTAAACTTTGTGCTCGACAAAGCGGGCGCAGACAAGTTTGCAAAGCTCACGCGTGATAATGTGGGCAAGAGCCTGGCCATTGTGATGGATGATAGAGTGCGCGCTTACGCACGGATCCAGGAAGAGATTCCAAGCGGACAGGTTCAAATTTCCGGCTTCACTCAGGAGGAAGCGACCAACATAGCCAAGGTGTTAAAGACCGCGGCCTTGCCGATCAACCTGGTTATCTTGAACCAGCAGGCGGTTGGCGCTTCTCTTGGAGAGTTTGCACGCACGGCGGGGCTACGCGCTGTGGCGCTGGGATTCCTGCTTGTGGTGATCTTCATGGTCTTCTACTACAAGGGGGCCGGTCTTATAGCAGACCTGATGCTTATCTTAAACCTCTTTTTCATCATTTCAATACTCTCTGTGTTCAACCTGACGCTGACGCTGACCAGTATTGCCGGTATCATCCTCACCGTCGGCATGTCGGTGGATGCAAACGTCATCATATTTGAGCGTATTCGTGAAGAGTACCGATTGGGAAAAAGCGCCGCCGCCTCGGTGAAGGCCGGGTTTGATAAGGCGTTCTGGACCATTACGGACTCTAACGTTACCACGTTTATAGCGGCGGTTTTTCTTTCTCAGCTTGGAACCGGGCCGATCCAGGGTTTTGCGGTGACGCTTGCAGTTGGTATTGTTTCTTCCATGTTCACCGCGCTGTTTGTGTCCCGCCTTGTCTTTGACTTTGGAATTGATACTATGCGCTGGTCGAAACTCAGCATTGGATGGGGTTTCTAAATGAAGAAAGTCATTCACTTTACAAACATACGGTTCTTCATGATCGCGCTCTCCATCCTGGCCATTGCCGGGGGAATTGTCGGGGTCGTGTTGCAGGACGGCTTTAACCTTGGAATAGACTTTCAGGCAGGTTTGAGTCAGCGTGTCCAGATTATGCCGGATCAGGCCACGGCATCCGCAAGGGATGTCCGGAATGTGCTTTCTGACATTTCCGGCGTGCAGGTGCAGAGTGTTGGTCCGGACGGTGAGCAACAGTACACCGTGCGCGTCCGCGACAACGGCACCATAGAGAACTTTAGTAATGTCATGGCGGAGCGCGTTTTGAACCTGCTCAGGCAGAAATATGGCGAGGGTGCCATAAAGCAACTGGAAAACGCCTATGTGGGACCGCAGTTCTCTCAGAACCTGGTCCAACAGTCCATACTGCTGGTCGTGCTCTCCCTTGGGCTCATCCTGGTCTACATTTGGTTCCGTTTCCGCCTGGCGTATGCCTTTGCGTCAATAATTGCGCTCATGCATGACGTGACGATCATGATCGGGTTTATTGGGACGTTCCAGATTGAAGTGTCAACGGCAACCATTGCCGCTGTTCTTACCATAGCGGGCTATTCGCTTAATGATACCATCGTTGTGTTTGACCGGATCAGGGAGAATGAGGGCCTGTTGCGCGAGTCTCCCTATGACATTGTGATCAATACAAGTGTCACGCAGTCATTGAGCCGAACGTTAATAACCTCCGGAACCACCTTGCTTGCGGTACTATCGATCTACTTCTTTGCGGTTGGCGTAGTCAAAGACTTCGCGCTCAACCTCATCGTCGGTATTGTAGTTGGTACCTACTCATCTATCTTTATCGCCTCTCCCATCCTTCTCGGGTGGCAGCGCGGTGCCAGAAAACGCCGCCGAAAGAAAGAGGTGGAGAGGTACGGCAAGGGTGCCACTTCAGAAGGACAGAAGAAAGAGCTTCCTGCCGCGCCCACTGCGGCACCGGCTGATCAATCTGAAATTGCGCCGGAAGCTGTTGAAGCGGTCAAGAAGGAACTTGGCCAGAAACGGCAGAGCTCATCTGCAGGAAAGAATGTTCCGCGCGCCAAGCGGAAAAAGAAGAAATGACAGGGATCCGGACCGGCGAACCGGTCTGAGGTTGAAAGCGGCGCCCAAAGTGGCGCCGTTTGTTCTGTTTTAAGCGGAAAGTGCACGCACGAGGGCTACACCGCTCCTTTTAGTCCTATTTGGTCTGCTACCTCACGCATCCCCATGATGGTATCCTCAATAACCTCAGAGAGTTCCGCGCCGAGCATTTCCGCTCCTTTTTCAATGACGCTTCTGTCAACACCGGCGGCAAAGCTCTTGTCTTTCCACTTCTTTTTGACCGATTTTGGCTGCATATCGAGCACGCTCTTTGAGGGGCGCATAAGCGCGGTCGCGGTCACCAGGCCGGTGAGCTCATCAATGGTGTAGAGTACCTGTTCCATTTCATGCTCCGGTTTCACGTCTGTGAACATGCCCCACGCGTGACTGAGGACTGCCCGAATGTAATCTTGCGGCCAGTCGTTTTCTTCCAGAATCTGCTTTGTCATGGTGCAGTGCTGTTCGGGATACTTCTCCCAGTCCAGGTCGTGAATCAGTCCCACAACGCCCCATTTCTCCGGATCGTGGCCGCGTTTCTGTGCGCTGTACCGCATGACCGCTTCCACTGAAAGAGCGTGGCGGATGAGCCCTTCCCCCTCCGTATAGCGGGTAAGCAGGGCAAAGGCTTCCTCCCTGGTTGGTGTGTGTGCTTCCATTGCATTCCTCCAGTGTGAAATAGCTCGTTTTATCCAGTATGTCACGCTTTCGCGGGAAGTGGGAAGCAGAGGCGCACTGGGTCAGGGGGGCCAAGTTTCTCTTGCCCGCGCGCCACAACGGGAAAAAACGTCATTATATTGTGGTACAAGACCAAAGTTAAGGATAGAGACACGATGAGCAACTTGATCGAGGAAATCACCCGACGCAGGGCACGCCGCGCGCTTTCTGAAAAGGCAATTCCGACGGAGGTAATGAAACGGATCATGGAGGCGGCTACGCTGGCACCTTCCTGTTTCAACAATCAGCCGGCAAGATTTCTGGTGGCACAGGGAAACGAGGCGCTGGAGCGCGTCCGAAAGCACCTTTCCGGCGGGAACTACTGGGTGCTCAAATCTCCGGCGGTGATATTGGCGGCAACGCGGGCAGACCTTGATTGCCAACTGGATGACAACCGCGACTATGCGCTGTTTGACCTGGGACTTGGTGTTGAGAATCTGGTATTGCAGGCATTTCGCGAAGGGCTCGTTGCCCACCCCATAGCGGGATTCAAGGCGCGGGAGATAAAGCAGGAATTTGGAATTCCTGACGACTATGTCCTCATTACACTTGTGGTCCTTGGATATCCGGGTGACGGGGCCCACCTGAATGAAAAACACGCTGCAGCGGAAACCGCGGAACAGATACGAAAACCTGTAGAGGAAGTTGTTTTTTATGACGAGTGGAAAAGCGAGTAGGCAGCAGGGTAGAGTGTAGTCATGAGAGATTTAAGCGATCTTCTTGCATCGAAGAGCGGCTTTATTTGTGATATGGACGGCGTGGTTTATCACGGCAACCGGTTGCTTCCCGGGGCGCTGGAGTTTGTCCAGTGGCTGAAAATGCAAGACAAGCGCTTTCTGTTTCTGACAAACTCGAGCGAGCGCTCACCCCGCGAGCTTATGCAGAAGCTCGGCAGGCTTGGCATTGAGGTGGAGCTGGACCATTTTTATACCAGCGCCCTGGCCACTGCTGGTTTTCTTGCCAGCCAGTGTGAGGGGGGAACCGTCTACGTGGTCGGAGAACCGGGACTAACCAACGCGCTCTATGAGGTCGGTTTCTCTATGAATGACATTAATCCGGACTACGTGGTGATTGGTGAGACGCGCTCCTACAGTTTTGAGAAGATCGAGCGTGCCATCAATCTGGTGCGTGGCGGGTCCAAATTGATTGGGACCAACCCGGATGTTACCGGCCCGGTGGAGCAGGGGATAGTGCCTGCATGCGGGGCACTGATGGCACCAATAGAGCTGGCCACCGGTGTGAAACCCTATTTTGTGGGAAAGCCCAATCCGCTTATGATGCGTCAGGCGCTCAAGCGGCTCGGGTGCCGCCGGGAAGATACGTTTATCATAGGAGACCGGATGGATACTGACATTATTGCAGGCATAGAATCAGAAATTGACACGATTCTTCTCCTGAGCGGTGTCACCGATCGCGCCGACCTGGAGAAGAGTGCGTATCAACCGCACTTTGTTCTGGAGGGCATTGGCGATATCCCGGGAGTACTGTCATGAAACTTCATACTCGGGAGCGCGGTTCCGGCCCCATTCTTTTTATCCTTCACGGGCTTTTCGGGTCCGGGGACAACTGGAACTCGGTTGCCCGCGGTCTTAAGGACCGCTGGCGTGTGGTCATGCCGGATCTTGCCAACCACGGCCAATCGCCTCATACGCAAACCTACACGTTTGACTCCATGGCGGCGGACCTCTTTGATACGGCGGATGACCTTGGCATCAATACGTTCTCGCTCATGGGGCATTCAATGGGCGGAAAGGCGGCTATGATTGCCGCACTTTCGAATCCCCGGCGTATTGAGAAGCTGATCGTGGCTGACGTTGCTCCCCGCGGCTACCCGCCGCGCCACCGGAAAGTGATAGAAGCCATGAAAAAGGTGCGTTCGGCGCAGGTAAGTTCGCGGCAGGAAGCAGACCGGCTCATGGCGGAGGACATTCATGACCGCATGATACGGGCGTTTTTGCTCAAGAATTTGGTGCCGGATGAGGGCGGCTATCGCTGGCGGCTGGGGCTCGATACCATTGACCGAACCTATGACGCACTCATTGGGTGGTCTGAGTTTGAATCAAGTTTTTCAGGTCCCACGCTGTTCATAGGCGGAGGCCGGTCAAACTATTTGGCAGGGGAAGATGAACCGGAGATCAAGCGGCTCTTTCCGCAGGCCCGCATTGTGACGCTTTCAGAGGCGGGGCACTGGATCCATACAGATGAACCTGAACAGTTTCTCCGTGAAATACGCCAATTTCTTGCGCCTTCCGAGTAATGTATGAAAGAATCAACTTCTATGGACCTCTCCGGGATAGTAGACGCAACTGTCACGCTTCCCGGCAAACCAAAACCGCTTGGCACCACCATCACCGAGCACGGTACCGGTTTTGCCGTTTTCAGCAGACACAGTAGCGCGTGCACTCTGGCGCTCTTTGACCGGCCGGACGCGGAGGCACCCTTCATGGAAATCGGGCTTGATCCGGACGCCAACCGCACCGGCGACATATGGCATATTGAGCTTACGGGTGTGGGTGCCGGCGCGTACTACCTTTTCCGGTTTGATGGTCCGTATGACCCGCACCGCGGTTTCCGTTACAACAAACACAAATATCTTCTTGATCCCTACGCAAAGGCAATTACCGGAGATTTTCGATGGGACCTCAATGCGTCCAAAGGGTATGATCCGGAATCGGCTCAGGGTGACCTTTCGTTCTCCACCGGGTCAAACGCCGGTACCATGCCAAAGTGCATCGTTATTAATGATGCGTTTGACTGGCAGGGTGACCGACCGCTTAATTATCCCCTGCGTTACAGTGTCATTTATGAGACGCACGTGCGCGGTCTCACCCGGCATCCTTCTTCCGGGGTTGCCCATCCGGGAACGTACCGCGGCGTGATTGAGAAGATTCCATACTTGAAGGAGCTTGGGATTACGAGTTTGGAACTTCTCCCCATTCAGGAATTTGACGAGTACGAACTTGATCGCGTGAATCCGCAGAACGGTGAACAGCTTTCCAATTACTGGGGATACAGTACCATTGCATTTTTTGCGCCCAAGGGCTCATACGCTGCTTCCGGCCGCAACGGGGAGCAGGTGACCGAGTTCAAGGAAATGGTGCGGGAGCTTCACAAGGCAGGGATAGAGGTGATCCTTGACGTGGTGTTTAATCACTCCGGAGAAGGAAATGAACTCGGACCGACCGTGTCATTTCGCGGCATAGACAATCCCATTTACTACATGCTTGCTGAAGACCAGCGCTCCTATATGAACTTCTCCGGCTGCGGGAATACCATGAACTGCAATCACCCGATCATGCGCTCCCTTATCAGGGACTGCCTGCAGTACTGGGTGGTTGAGATGCATATAGACGGGTTCCGATTTGACCTTGGGTCTATCCTGGGGCGTGACCGCAAGGGACGTCTTATGGAAAACCCGCCCGTGCTGGAAGGCATCGCGGAAGATCCCATCCTGCGGCATACCAAGATTATTGCGGAAGCGTGGGACGCGGCAGGCGCCTACCAGGTTGGGTGGTTTCCCGGCGGGCGATGGGCGGAGTGGAATGACCGCTTCCGTGACGGGGTAAGGCGTTTCTGGAAAGGCGATAAGGGAATGGCATCCCAGTTTGCCACGCGCATCGCGGGTAGTTCGGACCTTTACCTCAGGGACGGCCGGAAGCCGTTTCACAGCATAAACTTCATTACCTCTCACGACGGATTCACCCTGAGAGACCTGGTCAGCTACAACCAGAAGCATAACGAGGCAAACGGAGAAAGCGGCCGTGACGGGAGCGATGCAAACTACAGCTTCAACCACGGGGTTGAGGGGGAGACGGACCGTACGGACGTGCTCCGTCTGCGCCTGAGGCAGATGAAGAATCACCTCGCAACCCTCTTTCTTTCGCTGGGAACGCCCATGATGCTTGGGGGCGATGAATTGGGCCGGACGCAGTACGGGAACAATAACGCGTATTGTCAAAACAACGAAATATCATGGTACGACTATTCGCTCCGTGACACCTACGCCGAGCTCCATCGGTTTGCCCGCAGCATGATTGCGTTTCGACTTTCCCATCCAGCCTTCCTCAGGCCGGAGTTCTACACGGGAAATGACACCTCTTACAACGCCATTCCCGATATCACCTGGTACGATGAAACAGGCGAGAACATGGACTGGACGCGTACCCGCAACACGGTGGCGTTAAGGCTGGACGGAAGCAAGGCTGAAATAAAGGCGGACCGGGACGACAACGATTTCTACATTATCTACAACGGCTCGGCACGTCATATGCGATTCCGTGTGTGCGAGGCGCCGGCCGGAAAAACCTGGCATACAGCCCTTGACACCGGCCGGCCGGCGCCGGCGGATGTACATCCGCCGGGAGCGGAACCGGTGCTTGCTGACCAGGCACACTTTGTTGCGGAGGGGCGCTCGCTAGCGGTGCTCATCTCCCGGTAAACCCGGTTTTTTTCACGTCGCGGTTGGCCGTGCTGCGGATCTGCGGCGCGGATCTTGACATCACCGGCTTTTTTTCTGATGATAATCACAACGCTGTGAAGGAGACGAGTAGCCGTGCCGCTGCCGTACCAGAGAAGGCGGTCTTCACGTTCGGTGCAGAACGTGTTGGCTGGAAACCGCCGGCGGTATGCAGGGTGAAAACCACTCCGGAGCTGCAGGCAGAACGGACCGTCGCGCCACGCGTGATCCCAGTAAGCTGTGCCGGGTTGGCCCTCCGTAACCGGGGAAAGTGAGTGCAGTAAGCCGGTATGACAGCGGCAACTGAAGTAAGGTGGAACCGCGGAAAGCGGCAAGTGGAGAGAACCCTTGTGCTTTTCGTCCTTGCACGTGAAAGAGCGTGGCGAGGGCGTCTGGCAGAAGGGTTTTTTACTTTGCCAGCCGCAAGGCAGGCTGATATACTAAGGAGAACATCATGTCAGAGGCAAAAACCAGGGAAAAAGAACGGACCAGCCAGGAAGACCGGCTGTATAAATTACGACATTCAACCGCCCACGTAATGGCGGAGGCGGTATTGCGCCTCTTCCCTGAGGCAAAAATTGCCATTGGTCCCCCTATTGAGAACGGATTTTACTACGATTTCGACCTGCCTCGGCATCTGACACCGGAAGATCTTGAGGCTATTGAAGGTCACATGAAAGAGATCATGGAGGGGGATCACGAGTTCCGCCGCCAGGTCATATCGAGGGAAGAGGCCCAGAAGCGGTTTTCCGATCAACCCTACAAGCTCGAGCTCATTCATGACCTGCCGGAGGACCAGGAAATTTCGCTTTACACGCAGGACACCTTTACGGACCTCTGCCGCGGGCCTCACGTAGAGAGCACAAAGCAGCTGAACTCCCGCGCATTTAAGCTGCTCTCCGTGGCGGGTGCGTACTGGCGCGGGGACGAAAAGCGTCCCATGCTGCAGCGTATTTACGGCACGGCGTGGGAAACGCCAAAGGAGCTGCGCGCGCATCTGGAGCGGCTTGCCGAAATAGAGAAGCGGGACCATCGCCGCGTGGGTCGGGAACTGGACCTTTTTTCCACCCATGAAGAAGCAGGTCCCGGCCTTGTGTACTGGCATCCAAAAGGGGCACGCGTCCGCCTTGCCATAGAAGATTTCTGGCGGCAGCAGCATCTGGAAGGCGGGTACGACCTGCTTTACACGCCGCATGTCGGCAAGAGCTGGCTCTGGGAAACCTCCGGTCACCTGGTGAACTACGCCGATATTATGTATTCGCCCATGGAACTGGACAACGCTGATTACTACGCCAAGCCAATGAACTGTCCGTTCCACATCATGATCTATAAGACCCAGACCAGAAGCTACCGCGACCTGCCGCTGCGCTGGGCGGAACTGGGTACCGTCTACCGCTACGAGAGAAGCGGCGTCCTTCACGGGCTGCTGCGTGTGCGCGGATTCACCCAGGATGACGCCCACATCTTCTGTTCACCGGACCAGGTTGAAGACGAAATCCTTGAGGTGCTGCGCTTCAGCCTCCGTATGTGGCGGGCGTTTGGGTTCTCAGACATTAAGGCGTACCTTGCAACCCGGCCGGAGAAGGCAATTGGTGAGCCCGAGCAGTGGGAGATGGCAACCGAGGTGCTCCGTAAGGCCATTGAGAATGAAGGGCTTGACTACGAGGTTGATGAAGGCGGCGGCGCATTTTACGGCCCAAAGATCGATCTGAAAATCCGTGATGCCCTCGGGCGCGAGTGGCAGATGACCACGGTGCAGTTTGACTGGAACCTGCCTGAGCGCTTTGACATGACCTTTGTTGACCATGACGGGAAGGAAAAGCGGCCTTACATGGTACACCGCGCGCTTCTTGGTTCCATGGAGCGTTTCTTCGGTGTCCTGATTGAACACTATGGCGGTGCCTTTCCCGTCTGGCTTGCGCCGGTTCAGGCTTCCGTTATTCCGGTGGCACCCGTTTTCAACGACTACGCAGAGAAGGTAGCCGGCTCACTCCGCGCTGCCGGTTTCCGTGCGGATGCTGATGTGAGCACAGACCGTATGAACGCGAAGATCCGCAACGCGCAGCAGCAGAAAGTTCCCTACATGCTTATTGTGGGTGAAAATGAAGAAAAGGCGGGCGAGGTTTCGTACCGCACGCGGACGGGTGAACGCCGGAACGGTGTGGGCCGGGATGAGTTTGTGGCGTTTCTGAGAGAGAAAGTGGGGAACAAAGAAGTGATTTAGCCTATGATCGACAAAATTGTAAAGCGTGACGGCCGCGTGGTGCCGTTTGACAAAGAGAAGATCACCTTTGCGGTCCTCCGCGCTGCGGTGGCCGTGGGCGGCCGGAACAAGGAAATTGCCGAAGGCATTGCTGATAAGGTGGTGGCGCTTCTCAAGAGCAGGCGGGATCAGAACCTCGGCGGCCACGCAGGAGCGGATTCCTATCCAACCGTGGAAGAGGTGCAGGACGCCGTTGAGAAGGTGCTCATCGAAGATGGCCATGCGCGTACCGCGAAGGCGTACATTGTCTACCGTTACGAGCACACGCTCAAGCGCAAAGGCAAGGAGAGCCTCACCTATTCTTCTGAGAATATACCGTATCGGAAGTTGTGGGAGGCGCTCTCCTGGGCGGTGGATAACCAGTGTTACAGTCTCCAGCGCATCCGCAGCTACATTGATGAGGGGCGCTACGCGGATCTGGTGCGCCGTTCGGAGCAATTTTACGCCTCGGAGATCCTGTCAGTGGAGCACGCGCTTTTGGAGCGGCTTGATGAGGTGAAAGTGATTACCGTATCCGGTCCTTCTTCATCCGGTAAAACCACCACCACCAAAAAGATCGCGGAGGCGCTCGGGAGAGAGGGTAAACGGCTTCTTCCCGTTAATGTCGATAATTACTTCTACGATCTGGAATCCCATCCGCGGGATCCCCATGGAGACTACGATTTTGAAACGCCGCAGGCGCTTGATATGCCCTTTCTTAACCAGCAACTTGGAGAGCTGCTTGCCGGAAAAAGCGTTGACATCCCGTACTACAATTTCAAGACCGGCAAACGGGAAGGCGTGACGGAGACGCTGAAGCTCGGCCCGGACGATATCGTCCTGATTGACTGCCTGCACGGCCTCTACGAGCCAATGACCAGTGCTGTTCCGCCGGACAAGAAGTTCAAGGTCTATATTGAGACCCTGGCGCAGGTTAAGGACGCTACGGGCCGCTTCATACGCTGGACAGATGTGAGAATGCTCAGGCGAATGGTGCGGGACATGCAGTTTCGGAACTACAATCCACGCCAGACGCTTTTGCACTGGTACCTGGTGCGGCGCAGCGAGCTGCGTTACATTGTAAGCCGGCTGAAACACGCGGACATCGTCATAAACAGCTTTATGCCAAGCGAACTTCCGCTGATGAAACGGCGGCTGGGCCATCTCTTTCCGCAGTTTGTCCAGGAGCTGGCAGACGATGCGGACCGGACTGACGCAACCGACCGCGCCTCACGCGTGGTGGCACTTTTTGACGCCATACCGGACTTTGACGGAGAGCCGTTCATACCGTCTGATTCATTACTGCGTGAGTTCATTGGTGGCAGCAGCTACACCTATTAAGATTCGCGCGGCAAGATACGCAGGTACACCTGAGGTAAGCAAGGAGCAACAACTGTGTCCACAGAACATGCACAAGGCGCCGTAGAAGAACTGCGCCAGAGAGACAAAGAGATCCAGGTCCTGTCCCACGTGGCGGCAACGCTTTCATGGGACCAGGAAACCTACATGCCGGAGGGCGCCATTGATGAGCGCAGTGAGCAACTCTCCGCTATTCAAACGCTCGCACATCAGCGCCTTTCAGATCCGGCGGTTGGCGAGCTATTGGCACGGGCCGGCGCCGCTTTTGAAAACCCGGGCGGCAGTGCTCTTCTCCCTGACGCGGACCGGGCGTTCTTGCGCCAGCTGTACCGGCAGCACACGCGCAGCACGCGCATTCCGGAAGACCTGGTGAAGCGAATGTCTGCCGCCACCAGCCGCGGGCAATCGGTATGGAGCCGCGCAAGACGGGAGAACGATTTTTCCGCGTTTGAGCCGCATCTATCTGCCATTGTGGATCTCAATATTGAAATGGCAGAGCGGCTTGGCTACGAGGAAAACCGGTATGATGCCCTTCTCGATGAATATGAGCCGTGGATGAAAACTGCCCGCGTGGACGAGGTGTTTACCGGTCTGCGGGAAGAGCTGGTGCCCATTGTTTCCGCTATCGCGGCAAGCAAGCAGGTGGATGACTCGTTTCTCCATCGTTCTTATCCGCCCGCCTTGCAAGAAGACTTTGGCAAAGTGGTGCTGGAAAAGATGGGGTTTGACTGGATGCGGGGGCGGCTTGACGTTTCCGCGCACCCGTTCACCGAGAATCTTGGGCGCGACGATATTCGCATCACCACGCGCTACAGTCCTAATTTCTTTAACAGCGGCACGTTTGCCATCATTCATGAGGCGGGACACGCGCTCTACGAGCAGGGCTTTGATGAGGTCCACAGGGGCAGCCTGCTCGCATCCGGAACCTCGCTCGGTATCCACGAGTCGCAGTCACGCTTCTGGGAAAACGTGATAGGTCGCAGCCTGCCGTTCTGGAGCTACTTCTACCCGCGTTTGCAGGAAACCTTCCCGCAGGCGCTCAGAGATGTGACGGTGGAGCAGTTCTACCGCGCGGTTAACCGCGTAGAGCCGTCTCATATCCGCGTGGAAGCGGATGAGGTGACCTACAGCCTTCATATTATTCTCCGATTCCGGCTTGAGACGGCACTCTTGAATCAGAAGATATCGGTGGCGGACGTGCCTGATGCGTGGCGTGCGGAATCGGAAGCGCTTCTGGGAATCACGCCGGAAACGGACGCCGACGGCCCGCTGCAGGACATTCACTGGTCCATGGGTGCCATGGGATACTTTCCCACCTATGCGCTGGGAAACCTCTACGCCGCGCAGTTTGCCCGACAACTCTCAAGGGATGTGCCGGACTACACGGATGAAGTGGCACAGGGTAACCTGACCCCCGCCCTGCAGTGGTTGCGCACCAATATCCACAGACACGGCGGCGCAAAGAGCGCCACGGAACTGTGCACGGACGTGACGGGGGAAGCGCTTAATCCATCCTACTTCATAGATTACATTCGGAACAAATACAGCGGTATATATGACATATAGCGGTTACCTGGCGTCTACGCCGTTCTTCTGGATCTTTCTCTCCGGCCTCTCGGCCGGAGCTGCTCTGAGCTGGCCGGTGCGGCTCCTGCTGCGGGGCCGGCAGCCGGGTGAACGTGCGCGGCGCCGGGCTGCCGCACGGACCTACCTCTGGCTCGCCGGCGCGGCGGCGCTGGGCCTGGCCGCGGTGTTTGTACCCGGACCGCGGCACATCATTGATTCCCGGCTCATTGTGCTTTTCACGGCAACGGCAGCCGTGGCGGCGCTCGGCTTCACCTTTAAGGCCGCGGTCGGCCTCCCGCTCCTGTTGGCGGCAGCGGTTCTCACGGTTGCCGGCGTGTACGCCGCCGCGCCGTGGAAGCCGGTCTATGACACGGAGGCGGCCGCACGGGTCAGGGTGCTCTCTGTTTCCGGCGGGACCACCCGGCTTGAGGTGGCACTTTCAGATGCCGCACTCCCGGAACCCGGTGACGTGCTGTTTGAAAAGATGAACGCTTCCTCCTTCTTCATGATAGCGGAACTCCTACGCTACAGCGACTATCTCTTTTTTATGGGGCGTCCGGCCGGATACCGGGTACTCTCGCTTCAGCCGGTGCCTGAAGGTACCCAAACCGGGGACGCGGTGGCCGTCGGAGGGGCCGTTGCTGACTCCGAAGCGCTGAGTTTCCCCGCTCCTTCCGGTAGGCTCGCACCGGTGTATAATTACGTAAAGCAGTATGCGTCGTACGTGCCGGGGATACGCATTGTGCAACTGAAATCAAACACAGTCCAGGCCGGACTGCTTGAGACCTACGTGCTTGAAATTTCGGCTTCCGGTGACGCAGCGCTTTCGGTGGCCTCGCCGGCGAAGGAGGAAAACGCTTCACGTTCCCCTTCCATCCGACGATAGGTATAGTAGCTATGATGATCACGTTCTTTAAGATAGACGCGAGAGGTCTGATTCACTACTACTCTATCAGTAACCGGCAGGGGCACCTCTTTTCCCCGTACACGTTCACGGCATCGTGGGGTGTTGCGCTTTCTGCGGGAAGGGAGAAGCAGTTTGTCTTTGACTCGCAGGATGAGCTGGATCGAAAGCTGCGTGATCTTATTGCCTCGCGCATTAGGCACGGGTACCGGGTGCTCTACAGCTATTTCCGATATGGAGAGGACCACTCTCTGCAGCCGGTCCTGCGCCGGGCTGCGGCATCCTAGCCGTGTGAGACGCCCTTGTTTTCCCGCGCGCGGCGAAACGCGTGAAAGAGCCATATCGCCTTTTCTCCCACAGAAATGACAATAATCACTGCTCCGGCGTATTCCAGATAGTGATTTGCGTCGTTGGCGCTTTCGCGTATAGTTGAGAATAGTTCCAGAATACTTGCCGCGTATATGACCATGGTAGCAAAAACGCTTGCCTTTCCCCACGGTGTGGACCTGGTCTCCACGTGGCCCTGATAGAGCAGCAGGATGCCCATCCCGGCCCACTGAAAGAGTAGCCGGAATACCACCAGAGAAAAGAACCATTGCGATATAAGCTGGTAGTGAATGAATGCAATGGAAACGGCAAAGAGAATAGCATAGTCGCTTACGCTATCCAGATACTGCCCAATTTTAGTGAGCTGGCCCGTATTACGGGAAATCTTGCCGTCTAAGAGATCAGTCAGGAAAACCAGACTGGTAAAGACAAGCATTACCGGGACCAGGTTGTATTCGCCGGAGAGAATCAGAAGGTAGAGAATAGTGGGGGTAGAGCTGATGCGGGTAATGGTGAGAACATTGGCCACATTGACCCGCTCCAGCTTCCTGCGGGAGGGCAGGATGTAAAAATGCTGGCGCATCACCAGGAGAAAGGTGAGCAGCGCGGCGTGAACTCCAAGAAGAATCAGCAGGTACGCGCGGGTAGGTGCCGAGTGAATTCCAAATATCCGTTTCAGGGCAAGGAAAAAGAGACCCTGAAATATGAGCAGGCTTCCAACGGTGAATGTAATGCTCTTTACCAGCGCTTTCTCTGACGGCATACCAGGCTCAACTCTACGAGAGAGCACGGCCCGTGTCAATTACACGCAGGTAATGATATCTTGACATCTCCGGGTGGGCGCAATAGCATGGCATAATGAACCTGCCTAATCGAATTACGTCAACCCGGCTTGTGCTTTCCCCCGTTTTTTTTCTCTTGTTCTTTATTCCCGTATGGTCCGGGCTGTTCAGCACACTTTCTGTGGTGCTGCTCTGGCTCATTTTTATAACGATAGAAATCACGGACGCGGTAGACGGCTCGGTCGCGCGCTCGCGGGATGAAGTCACGGACATGGGGAAGCTCCTGGATCCTTTTTCTGATGTGTTCAGCCGCATTACGTACTTTGTCTGTTTTGCGGTTGTAGGCATCCTTCCGGCGTGGATGCTGATGGTTGTGCTCTACCGGGAATTCGGGATTACCTTTGTGCGGTTGCTCATGTTCAGGCGCGGGACGGCACTTGCCGCCCGGAGTGGCGGGAAGGTGAAAACACTTTTCTATTTCTTTAGCGCGGCAATATCACTCATCCTGCTGACCATGAGCCGGACGGATCTCTTCATGCCGTGGTATGATACGGTACACACGGTTGCCTACATCATCTATATTGTAGCGGCACTGCTGTCTATCGCATCGTTTTTGGATTACCTGCGTATTTTCAGGGGAACCCCCGCCGCAGAGGAGTAGGGAGCCTAAGGAGGCGGGCGGGATGCGCGTCTGTGGTATTAAAGCGCTGACCCGCGGCACGCAGCAGGCAGCCGAAAGTGAATTTTTTGTGCGTAAAGTGCTTGACGAGATATGAGCCATTTGGTATGTTAGCTCTCGCACGCTGAGGGCAGGGTGCAAGAGAAAAAGCCGCAACTTAGAGTTATCCGAGCAGTCTAACGAACTAACGTTGACAAACGGTGTGCAGCTCTTGACACGA
>Ga0102944_1001039_pt1 | contig 19543 bp, 18 predicted proteins | sample SalPonD_shore_MG_FD_78172 | JGI IMG/M metagenome (GOLD analysis project Ga0102944, IMG submission 78172) | Salt pond soil microbial communities from South San Francisco under conditions of wetland restoration - Salt Pond MetaG... | ecosystem: Environmental > Aquatic > Marine > Intertidal zone >...
AAATTGATACTTAGAAAATTTTAATTCACTATTTTCTATTTTTGACAATTTAATTTTTCATAAAATCAGAAATTTTTCTTATCAAATTGTTTAAGTTATCTCAAAAAGTTCATAACATAGAAAGAAAATTAGTTGAAATAACTTTGAGGTGAAGGATAAAAATGGAAGTATTAGAATTAAAGCCTGTAAAAAATAAGAAATTAGTTGCCTATATGTTTAAAAAAAGGAAAGATGATTTTCCTGGAGATATGGATGCATTTCGCAAATTTCTTACAGAAAAAACAATCAAATTTATCACATTCGATTTTGATTTTGATATGAAAGAATTTAGTAAAACTGGATTTGCGAAGGTTTTAGATGAGAGGGGTATATCTTACCACCAAGTAGATATTCCAGAATATGCTATGGGATATTTATATGAGGAGATAATGGAAAAAGAGGAATTATTCAAAGAATTAGTTGATGAATACCAAGGAATGGATGATAAAGACTCATATAAGGGAGAAAGCCTAAAAAATTGGATAGATATGCTCAGACAAGAAATTGAAGAGAAAGAAATTATGCTTAGTTTAAAAATTAGACCACAATGGATTGTGAAAAAGATGCTCGATATTGCTCGATCACATAAAGAAACAGAAATGGCATTTATGCATTTTGTCCAGGAAGATATATGCGAAGATATATGCTCTGAAGTTGCAGCCTTGCTGAGAGATCTAAATGTGAGAGTTGTCTCTTATACTAAGCACCATAACGTTAAGCAAATAATATTTTAATTAAAATTTTAAAATAGTGTAAAAAATAGGTGAAATAAGAAATGGTGGATGAAAAAGTATTAGAATTAAAACCATTAAAAAAAAAAAAATTGAATTTAGTGATGATTGAAAGTGAGTTTCCAATCGATTGGTACTTTGAAAAGAAGACGAAGAAAGAGGATAATTTAGTATGGGATCTAAATATTGTCTCAAAAGAATATATAGATCTTGTGGAGAAATACATTGATAAATATGAGGTTGACTTTGCTGTAGAAGAACAGGGAAATCGAGATGAAGACAATTTAGAAGATGACCCACTAAGAAGGTTATTTAAACGGAAAGAAGTTCCTTACAAAATGGTTGATATTTCTGAAAATGCAGAGGATTATCTTAGAGCTACGCTTGACCAACATAATTATCTGATTGGACAATTAAATAAAAAAATCGAATTATTAACCAAACAAAATAATGGCACAGTTCCCAAAGATAATCCTATTTTTCAAGAGATTGTGGTATGGAAAGAATATTTGCAGAGAGAATACGAGCAGCAAGAAAATGAAGTTCGTTATAAAGTGAGAGAAGCTTGGATGATGATGAAGATTGTAAATCTTGCCAAAGAAACGAAAAAGAATAAGCTTAAAGGATTATTCATTTGTGATCTCTCTCATTTCAAAGGAATAGATGAATTAGCAGCAGATTTGAATATTCAAACCACACAGATTAAGTTAGAAAAGAAGATTATGGTTGAAAATCCTCCAATCGTTATAAATACAGATGGAGGCGTAGAAAGAGTAGTTGATAATCCCCAAAAACCTAAGCAATCTTTAATTGAACTTTCAGGGATTAAGATAAAAAAGAAGGATAGCTCGGAGAAAATATGCTATTTCTTTGACACTGATGAGAATGCATCACCTTTTGATATTAATATGGCATATGATGCGGGATTTGATGTGGTAGTTCCAGTGAGTAATATGACTGCTGAAAAAGTTCCACAATTGGTTCAAGATGCGATTTTTTCCAGAAAACCAAAAGCGCCGACAACATTTTTTATTGGAGGGGCAAATGTTAAGGAAGGAGAAAAAATTGCCAAACAAGTTCAGAAATCTTTGGTGACACCCTTCGAGTGTCCCGTTATAATCGATCCTAGAGGGTCTCATACGACTGCATCAGCTGTGGTTGCTAAAACTTTAAAAGTCGCCCGCGAAAAACATGGAATACCCTCCTTAGAAGGGAAGAAAGTGGTAATTATGGGGGCAGGTCCTGTAGCCAGAATAGCAGCCATATTAGCCTCAAAACAAAAGGCAAAAACTTTTATAGTTGAAACCTGGGACAAAGCGAGTGAGGAAAGCATAAAAAGTCTTGCAGAAGATCTTAATGAAGAAGCAGGAGAAAACTCTAATAAAATTATTGGTGTGTTCGCACCTACTATAGAGAGTAGGATTGAAATTACCAAGGATGCTGATGTGATTTGGGCTTTAGCCGCAGCAGGCGTAGAGGTCTTATCTGAAGAAGCTATATCCAAATTAGAAGGTAAAAAATTAATCGTTGATATTAATCTTGTTCCTCCTTATGGTATTGAAGGATTGAAACCAAAACATGACAATGAAGAAATTTATAAAGATGTCTTTGGGATTGGGGCTTTAGCTTTGGGGAGACTTAAATCTGAATCAGAAGCATCTTTACTCAAGGAAGCTGCTAATACTCGTGGGAAGAAAATTTTCAATTATCTCAATGCTTTCGAAAAAGCACAAGAAATTTTATCTAAATGATATAAATTTTTTTTTATTTTTTATATCAATTCATTTATCTCTTCAATTAGATTTCTAAAGATTATTATTTCAATGGGTGATATATAATGGGTAATGTTCCAAAAAATAAAAAAAAGAATAAAAGTCTGAGAGTAAAGGATGCCTTTAAAGAGGATGCAGGAAGAGGCATTGTAAGAATAGATCCTGACATCATGAAGGAGTTAAACCTTAAAAATAGAGATGTAATACAGATTTCTCATCCCACTAATCATAAAAAAACCGCTGCAGTACTTCAAACAGGTAAAGAAGAAGATAAAGGAAAAAATATTATCCGTATTGATCCTTCTTTAAGAAGAAACATAGATTGTTCTATTGATGATTTGGTTAAAATTAAAAAAATAGAAACCGAATCGGCGGAAGAAGTTGTTTTTGCTGGTATTGAAGAAGCAATTATGCTTAGAAGTTCTCAACAATTAGTTAGAAAATTAGAAAATAGAGTAATTACAAAAGATGATGTCCTCAGTTTTTATAGTTATGGCCATCGTGTAGATTTAATTGTAGTGGATTTTACTCCTCAAGTAAAAGCCGTTAAAATCATTTTAGATACAAAAATTATATTGAGTGAAAAATCTCATAAAGAATTAAAGAAAGTGGAAAAGACTCGGATCACTTATGAAGATATTGGAGGATTAGAAGGAACGATACAAAAGATTCGAGAAATGATTGAGCTTCCAATCCGACATCCAGAAGTATTCAAACGAATCGGAATATCACCACCAAAAGGAGTATTATTACACGGCCCTCCAGGGACGGGTAAGACTCTTTTGGCTAAAGCAGTTGCTTATGAAACAGATGCTCACTTTCTAACAATTAGTGGTCCAGAGATTACAAGTAAATTCTATGGACAGAGTGAAGAAAATTTAAGAAAAGTTTTTGAAGAGGCAGAGGAACAAGCACCTTCAATAATATTTATTGATGAAATGGATTCCATTGCCCCAAAGCGGGGTGAAGTCGTCGGGGAAGTAGAAAGGAGAGTAGTTGCCCAACTTTTAGCTTTAATGGATGGATTAAAAGAACGAGGAGAGGTAATTATCATTGGAGCCACTAATCGAGTAAATGATATAGATGAAGCTTTAAGAAGACCGGGAAGATTTGATAGAGAGATTGAAATAGGTGTCCCAGATATTAAAGGTAGATATGAAATATTATTAATCCATACGAGAGGTATGCCATTAAAGAAAGAGGTCAATTTAAAGGAAATCGCAAATAGGACCCATGGATTTGTAGGTGCAGATATTCAATCTCTTGCTAAAGAAGCTGCAATGTTGGCAATTAGAGATGTGATACCTAAAATTGACTTAGAACAACCGATCCCAATAGAAACATTGAATAATATAAAAATAGAGATGAAACATTTTCTAAATGCGTTAAGTATTATTGAACCTTCAGCATTAAGAGAAGTTTTAATTACTCAGCCTACGGAAACGTGGGAAGATGTTGGAGGGTTGGAATATGTAATATTACAATTAAGAGAAGTTATAGAATGGCCACTTAAATATCCTAAACTATATAAACATTTAGAATCAGAACCTCCATGTGGCATTCTTTTGTATGGCCCTCCTGGTACCGGTAAAACTTTAATTGCAAGGGCACTAGCTCACGAATGCGAAGTTAACTTTATTTCTGTAAAAGGGCCTGAATTTGTGTCAAAATGGGTTGGAGAGAGTGAAAAAGCAGTAAGAGAAACATTTAGAAAAGCTAGAGCAGCCGCTCCTTGTATTATTTTTTTTGATGAGATAGATGCAATTGCTTCTAGAAGGGGAAGTTCAGAAGGATCTAAAATAGAGGAAAGAATTGTTTCTCAACTCTTGACTGAAATGGACGGTCTTGAAAGCTTGAAAGATGTCATTCTTTTAGCTGCTACTAATAGACCCGACATGCTTGATCCTGCATTACTGCGATCAGGAAGATTCGGGAGACAAATAGAGATTAATTTGCCTGACAAAGAAGCACGCAAAAAAATTTTACGAATACATCTGAAAAGAAAACCTTTATCTAAAGATATAAATTTAGACGAAATTTCTGAGATAATTGGAGATTTTAGTGGAGCAGATATAAAAGCATTATGTGAAGAAGCAATTCTATTAACAATTCGCAGATCTGTTATAAATAGTGAAATTAATACGGATAATTGGGATTCTGTTAGAAAAGTTGAAATCACTAGAAACGACTTTATGGAGGCATTGGAAAAAGTTTCTCGAAATGCAAAAAGAGCCCAGAAAGCATATACAATTAGAGTTAAAGAACCGATTAATGACTTATATAGATAACTTTTTTTTTTCCCTATTTTAATTAACTAACAATTTTCAATAACAAATATTTTAGATTTTTTTTAATTCTGAATTGATTAAAATTCCTAAAAAGAAGTTAGGAAAATTTCATTTCACTAATTCTTTTTTTGAAAAATTTATTTGTCAAATTAATAAAAATTCTTCTTATCAAATTCTTTAAATGATTTCAAAAGGTTCCTATCATAGAAATAAAAAATTAATAAAAAAAATATCACAAAAAAGGTGAATAGATAAAATGGAAGTAATCCTTAAACCTGCTGTTGAAACTCCTGACAAGGAAAGAACCCAAACAGCAAAAAAGTTTTGGAAAGAATTTGCTCAAGGTTATTTTGAAGTGGAAGAAATGAAGAAACAAAAAGAATTAAAAGAATATATAGAAGCGTATAATAATATTGAAGATAAAAATTCCTTTAACGCTCAATACCTTGAAACCTTGATTTATAACTTCAAACATTAATCACATTTTTTATTCTCTTCTTTTTTAACTAAAAAATTCGATACAATTTTTTAACACAATTTTCGAAAAAAATTTATTCTTAAAAATCATATGCTTTTATTATAGAGATTTCCCCTCTAAGAATATATAGCAAAATTAATTTTACATAGTAATAATAAAGTGGGTTTAAAAATGGAAGAGAAAAGGCTCGATTTTATTACACAAAAGCTCAAAGTTCTTGGGACATCCTATTCATTACAAATAGGATTCTTAGGAGATACTTGGTTATCGCGAATTATTAAAGCAGAAAATATAATCGCGGAAAAAAAATATGAAGATATCGAAGAGAAGTTCCCTAACCAAAATGAGATCGTTAATTGGGTTTTATATTCTATACCTATTCCTAATCTAAATCCCCATAGAATTATGAAAACGATTCAAACATTAGCAAAGGAAGCACTAAAATATAAAGAAAAGTTCGATATTGAAAAAAGAGGCGAGAAAAAAGAAGAGCCGAAAATAACAAAAGATATGTTACAGAAACAAGAGAAAAATTATGAAAAGAAGCTGAATTTTTTAGTATCGATTAAAAATAAAATCGAGAACGGAGCAACAGGTAATGAAATTTTACGCGAATATGATAATTATCCTCGGCACTTTGCTGGTATTTTAAGGATGTATGATACTACATTAACCAAAATTGGAGAGAATAAGATAATTAATAATATATTAAAAGAAAGAAAAACAAGTAAAACATTTCCGCGTCTTGATTCAATGGATTCTTATCTCAAAGTAATGAAAAACGAGATAGAGGTTACTGAGAAAAATATTAAGGAATTAATAGAACAACAAAAATAATAATTCTTGTTCATTCTGGAAAATTCACTAAGATTACCCTTTTAATTAAAAAAAAAAGATAATAAAAGAAAAAAAAAGATAATTTAAGGTTAAATTATATGTCCCTCGGTTTAACCGTCTTTCTGCCGTTCCTCTTCGCTCGATCTACTGCTCTGTCAAGAATTTCGATTATACGGGCATTTAGTTTCTCTCCATCAATGACTCCAGAGCTTGTGTTACAATTCTTAGATTTAAGATAATCTCTAATTTTTGATTTTACATAAAGCGGTTCAATTTTTTTCTTCGCCATAATTTATTCCTCTTATTATATTATAATTTCATTGGGTTTTAGTAGAAACTTAAATTAATTATTATTTTATGAGTTTTTAAATCTTTTTACAAACTGATGAATAAAAGCATTTTCCTATTTTTCTAAGGAAAAATTTGAAGATTGGATAAAATAGGTGATTCCTTTATATCCTAAAAATATCAAGAAGCTTGACAGATTCAGTTCTATACTATTAATAATTAATTGATTGAGCTGATATCATACTTTAAAAAGTATATTTATATAAAGAATTTAGATTTAAAGTTTTTAGATTATTGATATTAATTTTTAGAAATCTATGATTAAATGTGCTTGATAAAATTAATTTATTCAGATAAATATTTAATAAATTAAATTATTTTTCATATATGAATTATTTCTATGTGATATTAATTTTTCCATTCATACTTAAAAGAAAGATTGTTTTTTTATTAAATAAAAAAAAAAGTAATATAAACTGGCTTATATTCATATAGATTAGGGTCCACTTTCAGAGCAACCAGGAATACTTACTCCCGCTGTTGCCAAACTTAATCCGTAAGCTATAACCAGCATTAAGGCTAATGCAGCAATAGTTTTTTTCTTCATGATTTATACCAATTATCTTATTGGTATCGTTATATCCAAAATTTACTATTTAAACTCCAATTTTTTTTTAATAGCATTTTCAATATTTTCACAAATTCCGAAAAGGAGTCCAAAAATAGGGAAGATATAAATATTAAAAATATTAAAAAAAAGAGTTGGTGATTTCTAAGTATCTAAGTACTTAGGTTCTAGCTAAGCATTTTATTTACTCTGGAGGCTTTAATGTTATCTCCATGCTGCTTACGTTATTGCTTTGACCGTTTTCTCCTTCCAATGTCTCGGTGCTGAGTTTAATATCTTCGTATTCAGTTCCTTTTAAAAATCTGTTTCGTAAAATTTCACAGACATCCACAGCATGGGAGATTGCTCTTCCTCTTGCTTTGACGACACAATTCTCTCCTTTATTGAGAATCATCATTGTCGCCATTACGTAATTCATAGTGGGTCTCCTGCCCACATACACTGCATTATCTGATTTAGATTTGCCATTTGCCATAATTTTTTACCTCTGTTTTTTAATTGGTTTGATTTTTTTTTGAATATCTTTCTTGCTTTACTGTAGTGTGTATTTTACAGTTTTTCGTAATTAATTCGGGTGTAATTCAATTACGATAATTTCCTTATCATATAAAAATATAATATGGGTAATTTAAATAAACTGAAAGATTTTTTAAAGTTTATTATAGGATAAATAATGGGAGATTTTTAATATAAAGTTGGTAAGTTGAGCGTGTTTTTATTGAATAGTACTTCTCAAAGGATTTTTACATTTTTTTAGGATTAGAATTAGACAAGTTCTCATTTTTAGAATGTTGTTTTTCTTTTGATTCCTTCATGAAGTCCGAGATTAAACTAATGATTAGAATTCCTAGTATGATAATAATAATAGGTATTAATAACCCAGATTCTGTGAAGAAAATTTTCACCCATCCTATGTAGGGGATAACACCACATACAACTCCTATTATTTGACTTTCTGGTATCCAAGGATCTTCAGAATCATTATCATCTCCTTTAGTTTTAAACCACCATGAGCCATTTTCAAATTTTTTATTAATCACTCTATGAACAACAGGTTCATCTGGGGGAAAAGCCCAATATCCATGAGCATCAAATACGATAATATCTCCATTTTGTTCCTCAACAGTTCCATTTCTTATATCGGCAGGATCCTTCCCGTATAAGAACAAGAGATCGCCTCGAGAGAGGGTTGGTTCCATGGATCCAGAAACAACTACTACCATTGGAGTGTTTGTATTTAAAGACAATTGAAGAATCCAATAAAGTAGAAAAGGAGATGAGATAGCAAGAATAATAACTATTACTGAAATGATGACCTTTTTCTTCGAACGGGGTTCCTTGGATGATGAAGATTTTTTTTCTTTAGAAGTACTTTCCATTTTATTTCTTTATTTTCTAATTATAATTAAAAAAAGGTGATATGAAAAATAAGTTTCTTCATATATTTTAAAAGGTAGACATAAATTTCAAGAAAAAGTATTGAGGACATATTCTATCATAAATTTGTAGATTTATTTTTTTGATGTTCATAAACCAAATAAATGATAATTCCAACAGAGACAAATCCTATTAAAAGTAAGATTTGAAAGACAATCTCAGAATTCAAAAGGTTTTTATCTGAAGTCCAAGGATAATTCCCGTGATATGAATTCCATGGCACATCAAGATAATTATTATATACAAATTGTTCGATGGTTTTCCCTGTGATTGTTAAGCTTTCATTAGAGATATGATTAAATGTATCATTAACAGTATGGTGGAATGGCCAAGAAGGATTATTCCAGAAATTTATTATTAGATCGGCTGATGGAATATTAGCATCAACAAATGCTTTATGATCATCTATTATTGAGTTAACAGTTGGATTACTAGGAAATGCGTGAGTATAGCCCAAAGCGCGTCCGACAGCAAAAATCTCATCGAGTAATGAAGAGGTAGAATACTGTTCATTTATAAACTGCAATCCTGTCCCCCCAATCATATCTAAAAGAATCATACAATCAATGATTTTATTACTAGAATTATAAAAATCATCAAGATGATTAACAAATCGTTTTGAGCCTTCACACCAATCCCATCCATATATCCCATAACTCTCATCAGTACCTTGATCTTCAGCATCAAAAAAGAGAAACCAAATTTGAGAACTTAGATTATCTCTTTTATTATAAAATATTCTTGCTAGATCAATTAATGCTGCACAACCGCTTGCCCCATCGTTTGCCCCTGGTACGGGGTGATTTATATTTCCATCATCTTTTGTAGCTCTTGCTCTGGAATCAAAATGTGCTCCTAAAATGATGATATGTTCTTTTTCCTTATTTAATTTGAATAAAATATTTGTACAATTAACTCCCAATACAGTAAAATTATGAAAATAATATGAGAAATTAGAATCAATCTCATCAAATTTAGAAATAAAAAACTGGATGCATTCCTTACTTTCATTTGTCCCAGGGATTCTATTGCCGATATCTTTTGTTTGATTCTTGATATAGACGTAGGAATTATCCGCATTATATTGGAGTTCTATATCTAAATTATCTGCTATGAATTTTGAGGGAGAAAGGAAATGATACCCTATAATGAAAATTCCTCCAGTAATTAAAATTACTAGAATGACAAACAGAGCTATATTTTTCTTTATTAAAAACACCGTAATAATATAATTTTTTAAAATAATCAAAAAAATGGATAAAAGTGAAAAAATAAAAATATATAGATCTTTAATTATGCTGGTTCAAAACCTAGATCTACTTTCGTCTCTCCTCTAATCTCTGTTTCCAAAAAGGTGACCTTGAGAGGCATTCCAATCTTAATTTCTTCCGGCTTACTCTCGTCAACACCTACTAGTTGGGCGCTAACCATAGGTCCTTCTTTCAGTTTTATTACAGAAAAACAATAAGGATTCTTTCTATCATATCCTTTTTCCACAAAATAAGGAGTTCCTACAGTTATACTCGTAAAAGCGGCTAATTCTCCCTCTCCAGACATTTCAACCCATTCCATATTAGCATTGTTACACTTTGTACAGAGTTTTCGCACTGGAATGTACATTTCCCCACAGTTTTTACATTTTGTACCCATAAGTTTCTTATTCCTAATATATTCCAAATAACTCTCAATCGTAAAATCTTTTTCATTTGACATTTTTATTTCACCTCTATTTTTCATAGATCGTGACGACACAAGTACCGCCAGATCCTCCTAAATTATGTGTTAAAGCTCTCTCAACATCGAATTTCACTTGTCTATTTCTTTCCGCTATGCCACGCATTTGTTTGAAGATTTCAACAGCTTGAGCAGCACCAGTTGCTCCAACAGGGTGTCCCTTACTCTTTAATCCACCAGAAGTATTGATGGGTAATGATCCATCTAATTTAGATTCTCCATTTTTTACTGCTTCCACTGCTTTCCCTTTTTCATAAAAACCTAAATCTTCCATAGCTAAAATTTCTGCAATTGTAAAACAGTCATGAACTTCTGCGATTTGAATATCTTTAGGACCCAAACCAGACATCTCGTATGCTTGGCGAGATGCTTCCTTCGTAGCGATGAATGAAGTTAAAGAATCCCTATCATGCAGAGATAATGCAGCACTTCCATGCCCTGAACCACTGATCCAAATTGGTGTGTCTGTAAAATTTCTCGCTACTTCTTCGGATGCTAGAAACAAGCATGCCGCCCCATCAGTGATTAAACTACAATCAAAAAGACGCAATGGATAAGCGATAATAGGATTTGAAGAACTTTTCAAAAAATCAAATTCATCATTCCAATCGGGAACATCTCGTCCTTGTTCCTCATATTTTTTACGCTTACTATTCATCATATCTGTTATAGATTCTTGCATTTGAGCATATGGATTTTCAGCGCCGTTGGCGTGATTTTTAATTCCCACTCTCATTAAATCTTCATGGCTAGTGCCATATTTCTCGAAATGAGCAGAGGCGATAGTAGCATAAAGTCCTGGAAATGTTGCTCCTGCTGGATATTCAAAGAGAGTATCCGAGGCTGTAGCTAACACGTCTGTTACGCCCGTAGTAGGTAGTTCTGTCATACATTCAACACCTGCAACAGCTATTACGTCATGAACCCCGGAAGCTATTGCCAATACAGCTTGTCTTAATGCTATACCACTAGAAGCACAAGCACCCTCAAATCTTGCAGTAGGTTTAGGTGTTAACCCTACTAAATTAGTTAGCTGAGGGCCTAAATGACCTTGGTGATTAAATAAGTCAGAAGAGTAATTACCAACATAGCACGCGTCAATATCTTTTGGTTCTATACCGTTATCGGTTTTGTCGATAGCATCTAACCATGCATCAACCCACATATCGGGATTGCGTTTCTCTGGAAAATTCCTTCCAAATTTACACATTCCGGCTCCGACCATGGCAACCTTTTTTGCTAATTTTCCCATTTTTATTCTCACTAATTAATTATACACAATTTTAATTTTGCTTATTATGGTAAATATTATTAAAAATAAATATTTTCAAGTTCAGAATAATAATTATTCATTTTCTAGTTTCTTAATAGTAAAAAAGAATAAGAAAAAATTCCTTAGGATAGAAAAAAATTATCCTTATTTTTAATCTATCTTCCAAGCTCCGATGGTTAAAATTGTAAACCCAGCATAAATTGAAAATCTACCTAATTTTTGAAAGATTGTCATTAGTTCACGGATACCTATTGCTAGTGAGATAAGGGCTAAAATTACATATAAAAAGAAAAGCCCAGTAAATATTAGAAATGCATATTGAGATGGATGAGAAAATTTCTTACTTTTTTTTATGGTAGAGAATAAAGGATCATGGTAGAAAGTAACGTTATATACATAATAAATGCGATTAAATAATGTGCTAAAAAAAAGACATCTACAGGGACAAGAACAACTGCGATATGTGCAATAGACGCGATAATTCCTAAATAAGCCCCTTTTTCTGATAATTTCTTTTCACGTGTATCTTCCTCAAATATCCTTGGAAATACGATAAAGAAAGGGATTCATGTTGAACCAAGAAAACTCCACGCAGTGACTAAAAATATCAAGGAAATTAAGTTTAATTCTCCATTGTGGGCAACCAATCTTCCCGAATCACTTATTGTATTAATCTAAAAACTATAACCTTGAGCGCTTGGATTCATTTTGGTACCACCTGCATAATATATCATAGCGAGTGCACAAAAAAAAATAGAAACTAAGAAGCCCAAAAGTTCTATTCTATATGCTGTATTATTAGACATTTTTATATCCATTTATTAAAAACACCACTAAAATAACATATTCCATTAATACAATATTTCCTTCACAAGTATTTAATCGTATCCTTAATGGCGGAAGGAAAACTTCATATTATGGATTATTTTTACTTTTAGTTAAAAGTTCCAAAAAACCTTTTTATTGTTAAAAAATAAATAATATTATTATGAGTGACTCTAATTTAGAATCTGTTAAGTTTGATGATTATGAAGTGGGCGATTCGGCGAAATTTACGAAAACAATTACCGAGGAGGATGTGATGAAGTTTGCTGAGGTTTCTGGCGATTATAATCCTCTTCATGTTAATCCAGAATTTGCAAAAAAACAAATGTTTGGTGAACAAGTTGCTCACGGAGTAATAAGCGTTGGTTTGATCTCCGCAGTATTAGGGATGGAGTTATTCGGTCCCGGTATATTATATGGAGAACAATCAGTTAGATTCATTAAACCAGTATATTTTGGTGATGAATTGACTGCTGTAGCAACAGTTAAGGAGAAATATACTAAAAAAGAGGGTAAATTAAAATTTATTCGTTGTACAACTCAGGTTTTTAATCAGGATGAAGAAATGGTTACAGACGGGGAAGCTGTTGTAATGGTTATGAATTAATTTAAAAACTTTTATTATTCATTTTCTTTCTTATTTTTGGATAATAAAAATGCTTTTTATAATCAATGAATAATAAGTTGGGTTCCGATTTTGGATAGTGTTTGATAGATATAAAAAAAGAGAAGAAATAGTTTTTTATACCTATTTTGTTGCTTCTTCTAAGATATTTCTTATTTTATCAATAGTAGATGGGTCTTCTATTGTACTTAAGTCGCCCGGTTCTTTCCCTTCAGCTAAATTCTTTATAGCTCTCCTTATTACTTTTCCGGAACGTGTTTTTGGAAGTGCTTTTACAAAATATACAGCTTTAGGTGTCGCAACAGGACCAATTTCTTCGCGAATAAGATTTTTCATTTCTTTTTCCAGCTCTGGACTTCCTTCATAACCTTGTTTAAGTACAACCATGGCAATCGGAACCTCTCCTTTCACCTCATCCTCAACACCAATACAGCTTACTTCTGCAACTTGGGGATGTGTGGAGAAGACTGCTTCCATTTCACCCGTACCTAACCGATGACCTGCTACTTTTATTACTTCATCTGCTCGACCCAACACGTAGAAATAGCCATCTTCATCCTCGATTCCGTAATCTCCCGTTGAATAATAATTGTGACCCGCAAATGCTTCATAATAAGAATTTACGTATCTCTCATCATTTCTATAGACTGTCAATAGGACGGCAGGTGGCGTAGGAGGGATAGCAACCAGATAACCTTTATTGCCCTTTTCAATTTCATTCCCTTCAAAATCAACAACTTTTAGGTTCCAACCCCACATAGGTTTCGTTGGACTTCCCGGTTTTATCTTAAGTGGAGTAATACCGTAAGGATTCGCTAGTATTGGCCAGCCTGTCTGCCGTTTGAAAGAGAATTTCTTTCTCATTAAAAATTTCGGTCTGCCAATAATTATCCACAATAGCAATATCTTTTCCTAGAACTCTTTTCATCCACTGATAAGTAGCCTCATCAAGAGGCTCTCCAGCAAGATAAATTGTCCGTAGCGAACTTAAGTTATTTTCAGTAATATATTTTTCATCAAATTTCCTCAGAATTCTAAAAGCTGTTGGAGCTGAAAAAACAGTATTCACATTATATTTCTCAATAACTTTAAACCATGCATTTGGTTCTGGATAGACTGGGGTTCCTTCATAAATTATTGATGTACATCCTTTAAATAGAGGAGCATAAATAATATAAGAATGACCAACTACCCATCCAATATCGCTAGTGGCGAAATAAACATCATCAGTATCTGTATTGAAGATTGATTTCATTGAATGATTTAGGGCAACTAAATGTCCCCCCGTATCTCTAACGACTCCTTTTGGTTTCCCAGTTGTCCCACTCGTGTAAAGAATGTAGGAAGGGTCTGTACTTTTAACCCTTTCTGGTTCAACAAAAATATCATCATCTTTTTTCTCCATCAAATCACTCCAATATACATCTCTCCCAACAAGCATTTCATGATCCACTAAATTACGATTTACAACAATTACATGAGGAACTTTATAATCTGTTGTTTTTAGAGTTTCATCCACAATAGATTTGAGATCAACTTCTTTTCCTCCTCTCTTTCCTCCATCTGCACAAATAACTAATTTAGGTCTGGAATCATCAATTCTTACACCCAATGAGCGAACGGAGAATCCAGCGAATACAACAGAATGAATTGCCCCTATTCGCACGCAAGCTAACATCGCAACTGCTGCTTCTGGAATCATTGGTAAATATATGACAATCCTATCACCTTTGTTTACTCCGTACTCCTTTAGAATGCTAGCCATTTTATTGACCTCTTGAAGTAAATCCCTATAAGTGAGTATTCTTTCCTTGTCAAGTTCGGAGGAATACCATATATATGCTGGTTTTTCTGGAAGTTTTTCAGCCCATCTGTCTACCGCATTATAACAAGTATTCGTCTCACCACCTACAAACCATTTGTAAAATGGAGGATTGCTGTCATCTAATACTTTATCCCATTTTTTATACCAATGAATTTTCTCAGCTATGGGGGTCCAAAACGCATCTGGATCGTTTAATGATTGTTCGTGAAGTTCTTCATATTTTTTAAAATTTTTATCCATATCCATTTTTTTTCAACTTAATTGATTCAATTTTAATCTTGTTAGGTATATATTAGTTTAGAAAATGGTGAATCAAATATAATTTTGATTTAAGGGAAAAGATTTCATAACTAAAAATAAATCTTAAAGAAATTTTGAAATTTCTATGTAAACCATAGAATTATTTGGGAATTTATAAAGAGATAAACAGTCTCATCGTGAAATCAATATTCGATTCCGAATCTTGCCTTAATACCTCTAGAAGAATAGTAATGTTTGATCATTTTCATTTCAGTAAGAAGATCTGCTCTTTCTCTTAATTTTGGATGGATGGGATGTCCCCCAGTTAAAACCAATTCAACTTTTTTTGGTTTCTTCTCAATTAATTCCATTACTTCATCAATATTGATAACACCCATTTGAATAGCGACTCCTATCTCATCTAGAATAACAATATCATATTCATCGCTATACACTACTTTTTTCGCAAACTCGATTGCTTTTTTCCCCTCTTCTAAATCAATCTCGCCTGGAATTTCTATTAAATCTGTTGTCCCAAACTGTTTAACTTCAAAATTGGGGATTTTTTCAATTGCGTCAATTTCTCCATATTTAGTATCTCCTTTCATAAATTGAATCATATAAACCTTAAATCCATGTCCTGTTGCTCGTAATCCTTGCCCCAGGGCTGCAGTAGTTTTTCCTTTACCTCTCCCAAAATAAACTTGGACCATTCCAAGCTTTAACCTTTTGCGACTCATTCTAATCAATTATGAATAATTATTAGTAAGAATAATAATTGGAATTGTTTTTTAGTCTTTAAATTATTTATCAACTATCGAAAATTCTCAAGAAATTAAAACCTTTTATTTCAGTAAATCAATTTATTATTATAGTGAACATAGTTTTCAAAAAAATAGGGTAATTTTGATGAGAGAGAGCAAATTGATGTCATTAGAAGATGCAATTTCTAATTATGTGAAGGACGGGGATTTAGTTGGGATTGGAGGACTTTCATTTTGGAGGAAACCAATGAGTGCTTGTAGAGAAATTATTAAACAAGAGAAGAGAGATCTAACTATATGTACCTTTGTTGGTGGAATTGAGGTAGATATGTTAGTAGGCGCCGGTTGCGTATCTGAGGTTAGAGCATCATTTGTTGGTATGGAAGTTTTTGGAATGGCTCCCAATTTTCGAAAAGCAGTTGAACAAAAGAAAATTAAGATTTCAGAAGAAAGTGAAGCGACTATAGCTATAGGTCTGAGAAGCTCTTATTTGAAAGTTCCCTTTATGCCTCTTAAAGGAATTATTGGGACTGATTATCCTAAGGTACGAGATGATATTAAACAATTTGAAGATCCTTTAGGAAGTGGAGCCCAATTAATGGCACTTCCAAAAATCGATCTAGATGTTGCGATTTTACATGTGCCCTATGCTGATGAGAATGGAAATGGAAATATTCCAGGGGCAGTTTGGATGGATGCTGATATGGCAAAAACGGCAAAAAAAACCATTATTACTTGTGAAAAGTTGGTAGAACTTGAAGATATAATCCATCTACCAAGAAAGGCACAACTCCCAATGCAGACCACTACTAGCGTATCAAGAGTCCCTTACGGTGCGCATCCTACATCCGCCTATCCTATGTATACATTCGATGCACTTTATATTCAAAAATACATGCAAATGGATTTTGAACAGTATAAAAACCAAAATATCATAGATAAAAATCAAATCCAATATCTTGAAGCCGCAGGCGGAGTTGAAACAATCTTTAATATTTTACTATAAAGGTGAAAAAAATGAGTGAAAAAAAAAATAATTACACTATTGACGAATTAATGACAGTATTAATGGCAAGGGAAGTAAGAAACGATGATATACTTATTGTGGGGGTGGCAACTCCAATGGTTTGGGCAGCATTTACTTTGGCGAAACTAACCCATGCCCCAGATGCAATATATCATTACATAATGGGAAACACTTTTGTGTTTGAACCTCGTCAAGTTTCATTATTATATTTAGAAATGAATACCAAAAGAGCCTATAGATTTCAGAATTCAGCAGAATGTACACTTGAATCTTTACCTTCCGATACATTAACTTCAATTGAATGGTTCAGACCAGCACAAGTAGATCAATATGGAAATACTAATAATATATGTATAGGAGAGTGGGAAAATCCAAAAATAAGATTGCCAGGATGCGCGGGTATAGCAGATTTTAGTATGTTCTACTCAAGAGGATCCTTTTTGTATACTCCCCGGCACGATACCAGGACTTTTGTCCCCCCTGAAAAATTGTTTTTCATTTCTGGGGTGGGTTTTCCGAATGGAGAACCATCTATTTGCGGTGGAAGTGGTCCACAATGCATAATAACTAATCTGGCTTATCTTGATTTTGACCCACAAATAAGGCGTGTAAGGCTAAAATCGAACCATCCTGGTGTTGAGATTAAAACCATAAAAGAATCAACTGGATTTGATTTAATTATACCAGATTCTATAGAAGAGACTACACCACCCTCAGAAAAAGAGTTGGATTTATTAAGGAATGAAGTAGATCCATTAGATATTAGAAAATTAGAAGTTCTTTCTGGAAAAGAGAGACAAATTTTATTAAATGAAATAATTGAAAAGGAAATTAAAATGGAAAAGCGTTATCCAAGGAAATTAAATTAATTCTTTTTATTATTTCTGAATTTGCATATAAGTCAATTAAATGGTCTATTATTTGAATTAAAATAACTAATAATGTCAGTGGTTTTATATATTTACAAAAATTTATATAACATTTTTTATTATTCTCAAGAGTTAGAAAAGAGGTTTTTAGAATTGAGAAAGCACATTCATTTAAAGAAGGGGATATGACAATGAAAATTTTAATAACAGGAAGTACTGGATATTTAGGAAAAAATCTCGTCAACAAATCACTAGAACGAGATATGAATGTTATAGGAGTAGATATTAAAGAAAGTGAGATTCAAAATCCAAATTATGTTGAAGAGATTTGTGATATAACGAATAAAGTTTTATTAGGCGATGTCTTTCAGCGCCATAAACCTGATATCGTTGTACATTGTGCAGGCGCACTTGCTCAATTTGTTTCTGATGAAAAAAAAATGCATGAAATAAATGTTGAGAGTACCAAAAATTTATTGGAAGTGTCCTGGATTCATAGAGAGTCAGTTAAAAAATTTATATTCCTTTCATCAGTGGAAGTATACGGAATCAATGTTCCTACACCTTGTCCAGAGACAGCCCCAATGAATCCTATTTGTCAATACGGCGAAGATAAAGTAGAATGTGAAGAATTATGTAGTTCTTATTTAGAGAAGGGAATGGATATTACCATATTCCGTCCACCCACTATAACTGGTCCCGGACAAAATGAACCTACTTTACTTGGTCAGATTAAAAATGCCTATAAAGGTAAGAGAGCATTTTTACCAGGTGGAGGAAATACTCGACTCCAGATGGTGAATGTGTTTGATGTTTGCGAGGCAATTTTCCTTGCAATTGAGAATCCTAAATCGAAAGGGGAAGTTTTCAATCTCGGAAGTGATAATATTCCCACTCTTCGGGAGATGATCGTTGCACTTTATGAATATGCTGGAAAAACTCCAAAATTTTTAGCGTTAGGGGCACGAACCCTTCGTAGTCTGGTAAAAATCCTTAGCTTTTTGCACATATCTCCTATAGAACCCCAACATTTAGAGATAGCTCTTAAAGATTATACATTCGATACAACAAAAGTTAAAAATCTCCTTGGGTGGAAGCCCACTAGAACAGACTCTGAGTCTGCTTGTGATACTTATGATTGGTATGTAGAATCATTAAAAGAAGAAAATTAAAAATAAAAAGAGAATGAGAATTATGTTAAAAACGGAAAAATACGAAGACCTAACTATTATAACAACCGGTCGAGGTATTTTCGGTGTATATATTTATCCGGTTTATAGTTATTTATTGGACGATTTTCTTATTGATACAGGGACAAAAATATGTGAGAAACAACTATTAGATTTTTTAGAGGAAAAAGAGATAAATGCCATTATAAACACTCATGGTCATGAAGATCATATTGGAAATAATGCAATTTTGAAAGAAAAAAGAGATGTTGAACTTTATGCTCATAAAGAGGCAATTAAAACAATAGAAGATCCCACTCTTCTAAATTTACGAAGATATCAAAAACTTGCGTGGGGTGTTCCCGAACCTTCTCAACCTGATGAGATTCCATCTGAAATCAGTATAAAATCTAATCTACTTAAGGTAATTCATACTCCAGGTCATTCTCCAGGTCATATTTGTTTATATGAGCCAAATAAAAAATGGCTCTTTTCAGGTGACCTTCATGTTAGCGAATTATCTCTTGAAACTCAACCATTCGAAAATCTTGTACAAATTATAGCTTCATTGAAAATGTTAACTGAATATGATGTTAAAGAAATTTTTTGTGGGCATATGGGGCATATATCGAATGGTAATATGGTTATTCAAAAAAAACTCAATTATTTAGAAGAAGCAAAGGAACAAGCAGAA
>Ga0102944_1001040_pt1 | contig 19541 bp, 13 predicted proteins | sample SalPonD_shore_MG_FD_78172 | JGI IMG/M metagenome (GOLD analysis project Ga0102944, IMG submission 78172) | Salt pond soil microbial communities from South San Francisco under conditions of wetland restoration - Salt Pond MetaG... | ecosystem: Environmental > Aquatic > Marine > Intertidal zone >...
AGCCCTCTGAGATGTCTTGACAGGGCCTGTTCCTTGAATTTCAGCGAAAAAGAATTTTGAGCCTAAAGAGTGACAGTCAGAACATCCGTTGATTCCCAGAGACTTCTGCAAAGGCCTCACTTGATGCGACAACGGCCACAAGACGGGCTGGACAGCTGGGTGTTTTGTGACTTCCAGATTTCCTTGGGAATTAAGGAGGAACATTTTTCCATTGGATACATAAACATAATCTTTATCTGTTTCCGTTTCTTTGGATGGGTCAGATTCTGAAAGAGCTCTCAGGATTTTTTGAACCTGTTCTTCAGTGAAAAGTTCTTGATGCCCCACTGTTTCGATAATACAACGAAGATTCAATTCTGAAATCAAATTCTTAATTTCATCTTCTTGAAGCCAGCATAATCTGGGAATATCCTGGGCTTTCCCTTTCCACTCTCTTTTTTTAAGATACCCTTCAGATATTTGGAAAATTTTGTTTTTATAGACCAGCGCCGGCTTTCCCGGATGACCCTTGACCTCATCTAAAGCAGCCAGGGTGTCTTGAATCCTGTACTCTATATCCCTTTCAAGGGGTTCAGAATCAATGTCAAACTCAGGGATTAAAGGAGTTAGGGTGCTGTTTTTTTTGAGAGCCCAGTAAATTTCAATTTCAGGAGTATTTCCAGGGTATGGGAAAGCATTCAACCCTCCGTCATAGCTTAATTTATATAATTTTCCTGATGAAATAAAAACCGGAGTCCCCCCAATGTCTGGAATAGAGGAAAAAGCAGAGAGGATTTCAGTGGCTTCTGATTCAGGATGAAGTATTTGGCCAGCTTTTTCTTGGACTGTAGAAGGTCTCAGCGGATGAACTTCATTTTCCTGAATATAGCCCCAAAAAGAAGGCCAAACAAGGCGGTGGGGAGTCAGTTTACCGTTTGAATCCCGTTGGAAAACAGGCTCTTGGATCACAGGATAATCCATGTCCCACCGGGCGATTCCATAAATTCCCATGCGGTTAGCCCGAGAACTTTTTACCTGGTTTAAATTTTTTTCAGGGATAGATCCCGAGTGACAGGCAGTGCAGGAAAGCTTTTCCATATGAACAGGAGGGATTTTTTTATGAGTGGGATAAGGAGCTCCCAGCCGGCCTGCAGTAAAAGTTTTTTGAATGGATTTATTTTCTCTTAAATGGCATCCTCGGCATGTGAAATCAGAGGCAGAAGGCATTTTCATCTGCTCTGACTCTCCTTCATAACCTCTGATCATGGTGTGAGAGAGGTCATTTCGATGGCAGTCCACGCACTGAATGCCAGCCGCAGTGTGCACATCGCTTTCTGCAAGAAACTGTCTCTGGTAAACCGAAGATACGGAATGACAGACCAGACATCGTTCGTCGTCAGGTTTATGGTTTAAGTCAACAAACACTTCGTGTTTGCTGTTAAACTGGCTTTGGTCGTACTGAACAAAAGGGACCACGGCATATTGGGTGTCATCAGGGTTGGGCCCATCATAGATATCCCAAGTCCCGGGCAGTCTGGAAGCCATTCCTCCTACCTCTCCCAGACCTGAAGAAGCTGTGGCAGCCCAGCGAAAATTTTCTCTGAGTATTTGAAAAGTCCATTCACTGTGGCTCTGTTTTCTTGAATGGTTGTGACAGGCTAGGCAGTTGATTTCCAGCTTTCCGGATACGTTCCACCTTGAGTCAGGGCTCCTTTTATCTAATTCTGGCTCTGAAATCTCCCCTCCCAGCATATGTCTTCCAAAGAGAAGGGTGAATTCCCAGAATGTCAAATCCAGTTCTTCAGGATGAAAAATTCGGGGCCAATTCCGGTAGGAGACAGGAAGAACAGTTCCTGTATCCAAGTCAACCCAAAACCAGGGTTCTCCGGGTCTGCTGTCCTGATTTGAGGATAGTGGACTGAAATGGAGCCCCTTCTGGATCTGATTGTAATTATGGCAGGGAGCACAGGTGTATCTGGTCGAAAAAGGCAGGGGGTAAGATTCTGTAGGAACTATTTTTTGGTCAAATTCATCTTTCAGCAGAATGTTGTGTACAGGAACGGTTCTGTTGCCGTCCCAACTTGTTTTTTCTTTCTGCTGGGCATGAGTAAAAGGAATATTAATTAAAAAAAACAACAAAAAAAAGGTGTGCATCCAATTTTTTTTCATGCTTTGAATTGGTCTTCGTTAAATTTGATTTTTCTTGGTGATTCCACGGCTTTATTAGCGGTCAGAACAGCCACGACTGTTTCAAACCCAATTTCTCCAGGACAGGTTAAGGGAGTTCCCTCTCTTACCGCACTGAAAAAGTTTTCTAAGTGAGGTTGATGGGGAGGTTTAGCCAGCTCAACAGGAAGGGGCCATCGTCCAGCTTCTTGAGTGACTCTCACATCAAGAAATACATTTTTTGTGTCCATTTTTTGAATGGGGGGAGTTTCTGATTCTAAGAGACCTTCATTGACTAAAGAATCCCATTCTGGAGCATGGGCTTCTCTCATGGCCCAATTTCCCATTTCAGGCACTTCTGAAAGTTCTATGGTCCCGTTGTCTCCCATGAATGCTTCGTAAAAGCCTCCGTATTTAGTGATAGTCTGGACTTGATAAAGAGCTCGGCAGGTCCCCTGTTCTGTCTGGAATTCATAGATGGACATAACATTGTCATACCACTCCCTGTTTTCATAGTAATCGATGCCTCCGGATGATATAACAGAAGAAGGATTGCCTCCAAAGACCCATGAAAAAAGATCTATCTGATGGGAACCCAGGTCAATTAAAGGCCCTCCTCCGTATTTTTTAAACCAGCGCCAGTTCCTGAATTCAGTCATAGAGCCGTATCCGTATTTTTCAAGTTTTTCAGATGAAATGGTGTATTGTTCAGGCCAGCCCAGCATGTCGCTTTTAGCTCTGTTCCATTGAGCGTATGATTGAGAAACTCTTCCCAGCAGGTTTTTTTCATGGATCAGCCGGTCAATGGCATGAATATATCTGGGATTGCTGCGCCGCTGATGACCGATTTGAAGAAGTTTGCCGGTTTTTTTTGAAGTCTTGACCATAATTCGGGCTTTTTCAAGGGAATTGGACATTTCTTTTTCACAGTAAACATGAAGCCCGTGTTCCATGCAGGCATTGGCATGCTCGGCATGCATCCAGTCTGGAGTGGCGATGATGACCGCATCCAGATTTTTTTCATTTTCCAGAAGTTCTCTGTAATCTTCATAGATATTGACATTGTATCCGTATTTCTGTAAATAGCGGCTGGCATATCTTTGACTGTATTCCCAGATGTCGCAGATAGCCTGGAAATGAATACCAGGAATGCGGAGGCATGATTCGATCAGCACCCTGCCTTGAGTTCCAGTTCCAATAACAGCGATATTTATTTTATCAGAAGGGTCTTTATCCTGACTTAGGGATAAGGAATTTCCCTGAATCATTTTTGAAGAAAGAGCGGTTCCAATACCTGCCCAGGCCGTTGATTTTAAAAAATCTCTTCTGGATAAGGGATTGCTCTTTTTTGGCTTATTTTTTTCAGACATATTTCTTGTCCTTATATCGAGTCCAGATTAGTCATTTTATGGGGGCTCATCAATCAGTTTTCATGTCCTTATCAAAAGCCACTTCAGAAGGAGAAAAATCAATGCTTTTGACAAACTCCACGGATTCCTGGGCTCCGAATTCTCGATCCATACCATTGTCTTCCCATTCCACAGACAGAGGTCCCTGGTAACCAATATCGTTTAGTTCTCGGATGATTTCTTCAAAGTCAACATCTCCGTGTCCAAGGGACCTGAAGTTCCATCCACGTCTAAGGTCTCCAAACGGAAGATGGGAGCCCAGTATGCCGGACTTTCCATCAAGGGTCACAGCCACATCCTTCATGTGCACGTGATATATCCGATCAGAAAATTCACGAATGAAAACTTGAGGGTCCATTCCCTGCCAAACTAAATGGCTGGGATCAAAATTCAACCCTAAGGTGGGTCTGTGTTCAAAAACATCGAAAAGTTTTTGAGTGGTGTAGAAATCAAAGGCGATTTCAGTGGGATGGACTTCCAGAGCAAATTTAACCTTTTGTCGGTCAAATTCGTCTAAAATCGGGGTCCAGAGTTTTTTGGCTTTTTTAAACCCCTCCTCGACCATCTCTTCAGTGGTTTGGGGGAATGAATACCAAAATTTCCATATAGGGGAACCCATAAAACCGTTGACTACAGAAACCCCCATTTTTTTCGCCACCCGGGCTGTTAATTTCATCTGTTCAACGGCCCATTCTCTTATTTTTTCAGGATTTCCTTTTACTTTATCTGGAGCGAATCCGTCCAGACGCTTGTCATAAAGGTCGCCCACACACTGTCCTGCCAGATGAGCTCCAAGAGCCCAGCATTTAAGTCCGTGTTTTTCCAAGGTCTTTTTTTTATTTTTTATATAGTCAGAATCTTTGGCAGCTTTATTCACTTCCATATGATCGCCCCAGCAGGCGATTTCCAGGCCGTCATATCCCCATAGTTCTGCTTTTTTGCAGATTTCCTTAAAGGGCATGTCAGCCCACTGTCCCGTAAATAATGTGATTGGTTTTGCCAATTTATCCTCCTTTTACGAATGGTTTAAAAATCAACCCACACAGCTCCTTTTTGGGAACTTTCTACGCATTTCTCTATAAACTTAACCCCCTGGAGTCCTTGTTTGACCCCAGGATAATCAAAATCTTGAGGTGAAACCTCAGCTCCATTGATTTTTTCTGTCAGTGCTGAGATAAAATTAGTGTAAATATTGGCAAAGGCCTCAAAATAACCTTCGGGATGTCCTGAGGGCACACGGGATGCTTTTTCTGCTGGAGGATACATCTGGTCTCTGCCTCTGGATAAAACCTCTGTGGGTTTATCAAGATAGGATACTCTGCAGTGGTTTGGATTTTCTTGAAACCATTCCAGAGAACCTTTGCTTCCGTATATCCGAACTCTAAGACCGTTGTCATGACCTACCGCAATCTGGCTGCTCCAGTAAAGTCCTTTGGCCCCTTTGTCATATTCCACCAGAATGGAAGCATTGTCATCCAGGATTCTTCCTTTGACAAATGTATCCAGTCTGGCACAGAGGGAGTTGATCTTTAAGCCTGTCAGATAAGAGACCATGTTTTCAATATGGCTTCCAATATCCCCCACACAGTTGGAAGCTCCGGATTGCTCAGGATCTGTTCTCCAGAGGGACTGTTTCTGACCTGTTTTTTCCAGCGGAGTGGCCAACCATTCTTGGGGATATTCGGCATTTATGAAGCGAATAGTTCCCAGCTCTTTGTTGGCTATCATATTTTTTATGTGTTTGACCATAGGATATCCTGTATATGTATAAGTCACACAAAACAGCAGATCATTTTCCTGAGATATCTTTGCCAATTCTTCGGATTCCTGGCTGGTCACAGTCAAAGGTTTGTCACACACCACATGAAAACCATGTTCCATGGCTGATTTTGCTATGGGAAAGTGGGTGTTATTGGGAGTGACAATAACCACAAAATCTATACTGTCTTTTCTTTGGCTCTCCTTTTCAAACATGTCCTGGTAAGTGGAGTATAACCGGTTGGGGTCTAGTCCCAGGGATTGGCCTGTCTTCTTGGTGTTTTCAAAATTCCTGGAGAAACAACCGGCTGCCAGCTCAGCTTTTCCATCCATGGCTATGGATTTTCGATGGACTTCTCCGATAAAGGCTCCTTTTCCGCCTCCGATCATCCCGTAGGTTGGCCTGGAAGGATTTTTGGTTTGTTTTTTAATTGAGGTCATGATAAAGCCTCCTCGGTAGTATGGAAAAAAATCATCACAAATAAAATAATAGTAAGGTCATCACCATTTTTTTATGAATAAATCAGGATAATATATTAATGGATATCTTGAAAATTTTCAAAAGTTTTATGTTCTATTCTTTATTTTTTATATTTTCTTGAATAAGGTTGAGTGCGTTTCTGGCTTCTTGTTTGATGTTTTTATCCTGAATAAGACGTTGAGCCAGGTCTAAAGCTTGTTCACAGGCGAATTTGGGAAGCACTGCCAATATCATTATTTTTTCTTCGTCTCTTTGAGCGAGATTCAAGGCTGTTTCTAAGGATCGAACCGCAGCTTCAGGTCTGCGAAAGGGCTCCATTTCGATCATTTTTATATAGGACCTCAGACATAAGATTTGATGTTCAGGTTTAGTCAATGATTGAGCCAAGTAAAGGACATCTTCAGCAGCGGTTGGAGTGGGCCAATTAGCAAAAGCTCTGACCGCCGCATCCTGAATCAACTCATTAGATTCACTCAGTCCCCTTCGCAGAGTGGGAAGAGTGCTGTCATCCCCTATCCTTCCCAGGAGCCGATAAAGCGAAGCCCGGCTCTCGGGTTCCTCAACTTCATCAAGAGCTTTGGTGACTGGATCTCCTCTTTTTAAAGGATCTTTTATTTTGAGGGCAGTGAAAGCAGCGGTATCGATCATTTCTTCTCTAATTTGATTATCTTTGGTATTCACAAGAAATTCAATAAGCCTGGGCATGTCTTCCGGAGAGGAGATTTCTTTTATAGATTTAGCAGATTGGAGGCATACTTTTGGAGGGGAGGAGCTTAATTTGGAAAAAAGAATCTCTTTGCCTGAATCAATTCGCCTTTGTTCAACAGCTTTGATGTATTCGATTTGAATTTCGGGATCTTTTTCAGTGTCTAGGTTTGAGACTAGTGTCTTATCAATATCAGGTCCTTTAAGTCCCCAGAGACTGGAACGAGCCTGCTGCTGTTCTTTTGCTTTGGAGCGGGCTGCAGCCTGAGCGAGAAAATCCACTGTGGAGGAGGCACCGATCTCTTTTAGAGTTTTTAATGAAGCCAACCGCACTTCTTGGTTGGGACTCTGGGCTGAATCAAGCACAGTTTGCAGGACTTTTTTTCCTGGGCATAGGGAGAGTGTGGAGATCAATGGAATTTGTACTGAATCGGGCAGAGAGGGAAGCAAAGAACTTATTTGGCTTATATTTGCGGCATCAAAATATTCTGGAATCATCTCTATACAGGGTGGATAGATATTTTTTTCCTCACCTTTCAGTGTTTCAAGGATGATTTGAGCTCCGCGTGGTCCCGCAGCTTTTATCTTTCCTCGGAAAGCACTGTTATGTAAAGACAGAGGAAGATCTGTGTTTAAGATCTGATCATATATATTTTGAGCTTTTTCATGATTCCCTTTTGATAAATATTCCTCAGCACATTTGAGAAGTGAACCAGTTATCTGTGTTTGAAGTTCCCCTTTAGTTTTGGGTAACACTTTGAGTAGCGCTTCAGAGGCTTGGTGGTCTCTTATGTGTCCTAAAGCAGCTGCTGCGGCAAAAGATAGCGATGAATCATTGTTTTTGTGAAGTATTTCCTCAAGATAAGGAACGGCTTCAGGAACGTTCCTGTGTCCTATAGAAGAGACAATGCCGGTTTTTATCATTCCTTGGCTTTTTTTTAAACTTCGCAGCAGGGCTTTATCAGAAGCAGCACCGGGTATTTTCTCAAGTGCATACCTGGCCATATCTGTGGTCTCCTTATTCAACAGCATATCTTCCAAGACCGGAACTGACTTATCGCTTCCGATGATCCTGAGATGACGGCAGGCTTCCATTTTTCCAGCGTTAGTGGCCTCTGCCTTGAGAAAAGAAATCAGTTGTTGTTCGCATTCCAGTTTTCCCTTCTCTGAAGCTCTTTGAGTCCGGATATAGGCATTCAGCTCAAGGATTAAGTTGTCGTTTTTTCCCTGTTCATAGGTTTTAAGCTGCTCGAGAATATCAGAGAGTTCTTTTTCATGCGGTGAGCAAATCAAAGATTGGGCAGCTCCCAATAAAAGGAAAAGGCAGAGAACAAAATGAATGATGTTTGATTTTCTTTTAATTATCATCATTAGGCTCCTCTTTCATATCCACGCTCTCTATTCTGGGAGAATCCAGGGCTTGCGAAAGGAGCGGCTTAACAGTCGCTGAGCTTCGGAATCATTTTCAATGGCCTCTGTTTCTGGATCAAAATTGATTTTTCGACCTGTTTCAATGGCAATGACTCCTAGATGACCCACACTGGCAGATCGGTGGGCTGTTTCCGCAGGAGTTATGGTTGTTTTTCTGGTTTTGACACAGTCGAGAAAGTTTTGATAATGATCATTGCTTTTGTACAATCGGATCTCATTGGGACCTATGAATTCATCAACCAGTGATGGTGGATCGGCTTCAAATCCTCCTCGGTTGCACCAAACCCATCCGTATTCTCCGATCCATTTGGTGCCGCCTCGGATCTCAGGATATCCTCCGGCTACTGTCATGGGTGTGCCGTCTCTGTATTTAAGTTTAAGATAATAACGGGTGGGGCTGTTCCAAACTCCAGCTCGTTCATATTCAGCGGATCCTTTAATCTCTACCGGGCCTGTAGAATCATATCCCATGCCCCAATGGGCGATATCCACATGATGACCTACCCAGTCCATGAGCTGCCCGCCCCCATAATCCATATTCCATCTCCAGTTTCGATGAACTCTGGCTGGACAGTAAGGGGCATAAGGAGCAGGCCCAAGCCAGAAATTGTAGTCCAGATATTCAGGGGGAGGCCCCATTGTTTCTTGGCCTTTGGTTCCGGCAAAGTCATGATGCCCTTGGGGAAGACCGACCTCAATTTTTTTGACCTTGCCGATCCGGCCGTTGCGGACAAGCTCAGCAGCTTTATGAAAGTTCTCCACTGACCTCTGCCAGCTTCCGGTCTGCCAGATGCATCCGTAACGTTTGACAGCACTGCATAAGGCTCGGCCTTCCATGAGATTGTGGGTGAAGGGTTTTTCTCCATAAATGTCAAATCCGGCCCGAGCGCATGTGGTGGCAACAATGGCATGCCAGTGGTCTGGTAGAGACACGCATACAGCGTCAATATCCTCTCTCAAACAAAGTTCTCTATAATCATGATAGGTGGCGCAGTCTTTATTTCCGTATTTTTTATTAACCAAGTCTCTGGCTTGAGTTAGATGATGGTCATCAATATCACAGACAGCCACCCACTTGACTTCTTCCTTATTTAAAAAGCTTTCCATATTAGGAATTCCCATCATCCCAAAGCCAATACCAGCCATAACGATTTGATCGCTGGGAGCTGTGCTCGAACCGCGTCCCAGCACAGAAGAGGGAACGATATAAGGAGAGGCAGCCAATCCAGCAGCGGCCAAAGACGCTTTTTTTAAAAATTTCCTTCGGCAGATTTTTTTTGGTTTTTTATCCATATTTGAGTTCCGATGATTAATATTTATTTATTTTTTCTTTTTCTTCTCTTCCTTTTCTTCCATGCCTACAGGTTCTGGTTCCTTAAAATTGATTTTTTTTGATATGGTATAAGTCCCTAACAAAATATATTGGGATCCTTTAGATTTAGCAAAAATTCTCACTTCAGCTGTTTTCCATTCAGGATTGTTTTTAAAATGTTCCACGTTGTCTCCTTCAACTCCAAAATTGCTCTGCAGGGTTATTTCTTCACTGATTTCTCCTGGATTGAGAGGGTCCCCATGAATGCCTGCGAGGAAGTTATCTCCTAGGTTTTCTTTTTCTCCAATAAAGCGGAAGATACCATTAAAGTAAACATAGGACAAAGGTTCTTCTCCCACGTTCTTGACCTTAAAACTGACAGCAGGAGCCAGAGTCAGTTTAGGCGGCCAAGGCTGGTAGTATTTCTTTTCCCACCTTGTTTCTATATCTATAAGCTCAATTGAAGATTTTAATTCCTCAGGAGCGATTGATTTGGCACAGCTGCTCCCTAAGGATATCAATATTATTAAAACAAGAGTTAGGGGGATGATTTTGATGAGATTGGTTTTCTTTTTCATGTGTACCTCCTTTTGTTTAAATATAGATGAAGTTTAGGGTTTTATCAAATTTTTAATTTAGTGAATTAATTAACCTGAATTATTCACGAGTCGAGATTGCTGCAAATGCGAGGCACGAGGCATGAAGACGTGGTATTTCACTTCGAATGTCTCGTAACGAAGCAGATGCAGTGAGATCGGCTTGCTTCAATGGAAAAAAATGGCGATTAAAATAAAAATATACAAACATAAAAAATATTCAAAACATTGTTCTTGATATAAACTTGTTTATCGCTGAAAATAAATTAGTAATGGAAACGTCGCCATTTTTTTATGAATAGTTCAGGTTAAAATTCTACTGTACGATTTGGGAAGCAAACACAAGGTTCACATTATACTTATCTGCTTGATGTATGTTTTCTTTTAAAACTTGCAGGGTTTCCGGGAAAGGATGGCAGATGCCCACAGCCTTCCCGTTCTTTTCAGCTGTTTTAAAAAGCTTGATGAGCTGATTTTTGATGTATTCTGGCTCGGTTTTACTGTCCAGAAAGATATGTCTGTACGCTGAAGGGATTTTCATTTTTTGCGCTATATCATAAGCCACAGAATAGGGAGTGGTCCGGCTGTCTATGAAATAAAGATGGGACTCTTTTATGCTTTCAAGTATTATCCCCATAAGCATTTTGTCTTTAGTCACTTTTGATCCCATATGAGTATTGACTCCAGAAATAAAAGGGACCATCTTCAGATTAGCGTTGAGGACCTCTAATATTTCCTTTTGATCCATCCTGGAATTAATGATTCCCAGTGTGTGATTGTTGTCATAAATATTATTCATAGATTCAAGGGGTAAGTGAAGAATGACTTCAAGTCCATTATGGTGGGCGAGATTTGCTGTTTCTTCAGCGTAAGGGCTGTAAGGAAGGACAGCTATGGTTAGGTCTTTTTTCATGGAACAGAGGTCTTTTATATTATCCATTGAGTATCCCATATCATCGATAATTAAAGCGGCACTGTTTTTTGGGGCATAAAAGAGTTCTGGCTTTTTCTCTTTTTCCGGCTCAATAGAGAAAAGGAGAAATAAGAGAATTTCCCCTTTTTTCTTCACTTCCCACAGAAGGTACTTTTTTTCTTTTTTCTGCTGCTCTCTTTTTTTTTGGATGGTGGCGTTGATCTCAAAAAAGCTTTCCTCAAGGTTTTTTTCAAGAAGACTGTATTTTTCTATGTCAAGGCTGACCATGATGTGACATATTCCCTGCTTATCTGTATATTTGTTTATGCCTTTTTCTGGGATTTGGGTTGAAATAAGCATCTGGTCAACTATATGGATGAGATTTTTTTGGTTTTCAGAAATCTTTTTTTTCTTAGAAAAAAAAGAAAACACAAATGATTTTTCTTGTTTTTTCCAAGCGATATAGTCAAGTCCTAGGAATGAGGTCAAAGCCAAACAACACAACACCAAATAAACAGTTAGGAATTTATGAGTATCTCTCATCAACCAGGTTTATTCAAAAAATAGCTGATACCTCATTTATTAAAAGGTTTATCCAATTTATACTTCTGAGAGTGACTTAAGAGTCGCTTCTAGATAGACCTCAAAGCTCAAGTCAGTTCCCTCTATTTTAAAGTCGGGATTGATTCCTTTTCTCCAAGTTTCTGTTTTGGAATAAGGATGGAACAAACCCGTGGTGAGAACAACCCCACTTCCATCGGTTAACGGAACAAGTGTTTTGACTGCCATGAGGCCGGGTGTCTCTGCCCCTATTACCTTTGCATCTCTGAATTTTCTTAGAACACTGGCTGCGGCTTCAGAGGCTCCCATGGTGGACTGGTTTGTCCATATATATAGAGGCGTTTCCCCAAGCAATGCTGGATTCATACACGGGACAGATTCTTTTTTGTTTTCTTTTGTTTCTATATAACCAATGTTCTTTTTTTGTAAAAAGATATTGATAAGATTTTGGGCTTCTTTTAAGTCTCCCTGATCACAGCATCTGAAGTCAATGATCAAAGGTTGTTTTTTATCTGAAATTTGGGGAATCACAATCTGTTTGATTTCTTCAGTTACTGGTGAGAAAAGAGCATTGATCTTTAGAATTCCTCCAGGCCCCTTATCAGGATCAAAAGAGTATAAAGATTGATGAACCGGCCTTCTCTGAATGCTGATTTCTTCATCTCCGGTTCTTTTAAGAATTTTAATCTTGATGCTGTCAGGTTTTTCACTTTTTTGTGTGAGGTTAGCCTCTATCATGCTCATCTCTAATGTGGACATCCCATTAACAGCCCCTATGGTATCTCCTAATTGAAGCCCTTGTTTTTCTGCAGGAGAATTTTCTTTAATGCCTATAATCACAGGAAAAGAAGTGCTGGTTTTAAAGAGTATGATTCCTGTTTCACTGCTTGGTTTTCCATAGAGTTGTTTGTACTTTAGGGTGTCATTTTTATTTAAATAACCAGAGCAGATGTCCAGGGAATTGACTAATCCTTTAAAAGCGCCTTCCATGGTTCTGCTGGGGGAGGGTTCCTCAATATATTCGCTTTTGATTACGTTTATGGCTCTAGCCAGTATGATAAAATTGTCATCTGATTCCAAAAATGTGCGGGGTTTTTTTAAAAGGTTTCCTTCCAGCAAAAAAAACAGACTGGCTGCACCTAACAATGTAAAAAGGAATATCCTTCTTCTTTTGGCACTCATTATTAATTAACCTATATAAACCCTAATTCTATCATCTTTATTTCAACCATTTCAAGGGATTGAGAGGTTTGGTCTTATAGCGGATCTCAAAATAGAGGCTTTTTCCAGAAAGAGAACCGGTATCTTCCACCAGGGCAATAGGCTGTCCGGAATTCACTGCATCTCCTTTTTTAACAAAAAAATTCGAGCAGTGACCGTAAAGAGAATAGTAGGACATGCCGTGGTCTATAATGACTAAATTGCCGTAACCATGAAAATAGTCCGTATAAACAACAATGCCGGGATGTATGCTCTTTACCACAGAGTTGTCTGTTGGGGAGATCTCTATCCCATTGTTTTTTGTTATGGTATTGAATTTGGGATGCCTTTTAAGCCCAAATGATGAAACCACTTTTCCTGGTAAAGGCCATGGTATACCCCCTTTTTTTTCATACATGGGAATCAATTTAACTGGAAAGGAGCTTGGATTTTTAAGTAATTTCTCCATAAGATTTTTCAGCTGTTCCGCTCTTTCCTGAAGTTCATTCATGGTTTTTTGATAGGATTCTTTATTGTTGTTTATTTTATTAATAAGATTTTGCTGCTTTTTTTCTTGAGCGATGAGTTCTTGCTTTTTTTGTTCTGAAATAAGGATTAAAGAATTTATTTCATCTTTCTTTTTTTCAGCTTTGGAAAGGGATTGTTTCAATTCATTTAAAGTTTCAAAATACTCGGAAATGATTGTTTCTTGATGTCTTGCTAGAGTGGTGAGATGTTTGTTTTCGGTCAAAAAATGGGATACATTTTCAACTTTAAGCATGAGTTCAAAATAATCAATTTTCCCATGTTTGTAGAGGGCCACCAATATTTTCTTAACGGTTTGCTTTTCTTTTTCCAGTTTTGTCTGGATAGAGGGAATTTTTTTCTCTAATGCTGAAAGTTCCTGATCAGCCTTATCAAGTTTTGTTTGATTCAAGGCGATTTCATTCTTAAGTAATTTTTTTTGGAATCTGATTTGACTCAGCTGTGAGAGTATTGAAGATTTTCTTCTTTCTTCCTCAGTGATTTTTTTCTTTATGTCTTTTATCTGACTGGAGATTTCTGCAAGACGTTTTTCATATTCTGAGACATCTTGGGCGATAATAGGAAAAGGAGCTGATATGAAGGATAAGATGAAAAAGATTGCAAAGTGAGTCGTAAATCGTTTCATTGGATTTTAAAAACTGATGATCATTTTAATATATCACGTCATCTTATTTTCTGGTTACATATATTATAGCACCAATAACTCCAATGATAAGCATAAACGCGACATCTATGAGAGCAAAGGAGAAAGCAGATTCAGGAGCAATACCATAGAATTCGAATATTTCTATGTAAGCTCCTTCTCTCAGTCCCAGTCCATTGATGGTTATAGGAATGAGCTGGATGATCATCACTATGGGAATAAAAACAAGGTAGTCAATGAATTTTATGTTGAGATGAAGGGCTTTTCCAATAAGAAAAAAATGAAGGATCACATTAGCCTGAAGCAGGAAGGCCCAAACAAAAGCTTTGAACAAGGCTGATTTTTTGGTTTTGTAAAAAATGATGGTGCTGCGGAATTCAATTGTTTTTTGAATGATTTTTTTTAAAAATCCTTTTGATGGGATCTTATTGATTATTACTTCAATAAACGGAGTAAAGAAAAAGAGAATCGCGACTAATCCAGAAAAGCCAATAACCAAGGATACCCAAATAACCGGAATTTTTTGTGCCATGTCTAATCGGAAGATAGCAGCACCAAATGCAAATAAAAACAGAACGACAATTCCACTGAGGCGTTCTACCAGGATGATTGCGGAGGACTTTAATACTGTTTTTGAATATTTGGATCCATCCCATATGCGGACCACATCACCGCCAATCCGGGAAGGAAGTATGGTGTTAAAGAAATTGCCCACCAGGTAGGACTTGATCAGAAAGGAGAGAGGGGCACTGTCTCCCTGAGCCTTGACCAGTATCTGCCACCGGATTGCGCTGATGAGAAGACCCAATCCGTGAAGAGAAAAAGACACAGCCAGCCACCATATATTGACGGTTTTCAATACATTTAGAACCTCTTTTATGGATGTTTTGAAAATGAGAATAAGCGCTAGGATGCTCAAACTCACTATGAGTTTGAGGGAAAAGGTTACTGGATTCAATTTACGGCGCGGTTTGTCAGCCAACAAAAAACCTCCTGTACAGATGAATATAACGATAAAACTTTTTCATTATACTATACTTTTGATGATGGTGAAAATAATGATGAATGTCACTGCTGCAGGAGCCAGATATTTGATATTAAAAGTCCACAGCGATTTTAACTTAAACCTTTGGCTTCCAATGCTGATTTCTTTGAGAGAATTCCTTACTTTCCAAGAATAGGCTAGAAAGAGGCTTATCAGCACTCCTCCCAGGGCAAGCATGATATTGCCGAATATCAGGTCCATAATGGTCATGACATTCAGTTTTGTTAAAAATTTTACTCCTCCGTTTGAAAGAGCTGAGGGGATTCCCAGTATAAATGATATGATTCCGATGAGTATGGCTGCGTTTTTTCTTTTCCATTGCTTCTCATCAACGAGATAAGAAGTGGGAACTTCCAGCAGAGAGATAGTTGAAGTGAGAGCGGCTATGAGAAGAAGAGAGAAAAACATGATTCCAAAGATATAACCTCCAGGCATTTTTGATATAATTATGGGAAAGGCTTGAAACATGAGTCCGGTGCTCACTTCGAATTCTTGTTTAAACTGTTCCGGAGTCAGTTGCAGTGAATGGAAAAGCGTGGGAAATATGATGATTCCAGCAAGAAGGGCCACCAATGTGGTGGAAAAACAAACCCATCCCGCAGATGAAATCAAATTATCTTTTTTGGTTATGTAACTTCCATAGACAGTCATGGTTCCCATGCCCAGACTTAAAGAGAAAAAAGCCTGTCCCACAGCATAGAAAAGCACATTGAGGTTGAACCCGGAAAAATCAGGTTTCAAGTAAAAAGATAATCCTGTTCCAGAACCGGGAAGAGTGATGGCCCGGATAGAAAGAATGATGATGAGAACAAAAAGGACCGGCATCAGGATTTTTGACCATCTTTCAATGCCACTTTTCACTCCTTTACATATTACAAATGTGGTGACAGCAATGATCAAAAACAAAAAAATCAGTACTGCCAGAGGGTCAGCAGCAAAACTTTTAAATAGGGCATCTGAAGCTTCCCAGGAGACTTCTCCCATGAAAGCCCCTTTGATGGTCTTATAGAGATACCCTGCAGCCCATCCTGCCACCACTGAGTAGTAGGAAAGGATGAAGATTCCTGTGATAATCCCCATAAAGCCCACTCCTTTCCAAGGAGTCCCAGGTTTTATGAATTTCATGGCTCCCACTAGATTTTTTTGGGAATGGCGCCCTATAGTCAACTCGGCTAGCATCACAGTAAATCCGATGAAGAATACAGACAGGATATAACAAAAAACAAAGATGGCTCCTCCGTTTAGTCCCACCATAATGGGGAACCGCCATATGCTTCCCAGGCCAATAGCTGAACCAGAGGCAGCGAAAATAAAGGCTATTTTAGAGCCCCAGTTTCCTCTTTCCAAAATATCCGGGGTTTCCATTTAACTCTCCTCTCCTTCAACTTCTATTTTTCTAATTTTTTATTATTTATCCTAATTATTTATCATAGATGGATGATGGAGGTAAAGCAATGAGTTGAGATTTTGAGTCATCATCTCTATTATCCTGAACTATTCATAAAAAAATGGCGATGTTTTAATGATGAATTTTGTTTAAGCCCTAAACAAGATTTTTTTCAAGAACCATTATCTGAACATTTTTCTTGTTTTTTATTTTTAATTTTAATCGCCATTTTTTTACCTTACAGGCGAGCCGATCTGAAATTCAGGCATAGCTTGTGCTCCGTTCAGATTTTTAACGCCATTCTTCGCACTGTGTTTTCGGCTGCTGCGCAACTCCCCCCGTCCGTGGGTCAAACATGCTCCCAGCTCAGCTACGCTGAGTTCCCTCAAACACAGCACTCAGAAGGCTAAATCTTCAAAGTCGCTTCAGCTACACCTGAATTTCAGTTAGCTATATAAAACCTCGACTCGTGAATAATCCAGGTTATTTAAAAAATTAACATAAAATTAACACAACGTTTATCTCTTTTTAACAAAAAACCCGCATAATCCCCTCTGCTTTTAACAAAGCAAATCTTAATGGAGGTTTTTTATGAGAAAACTTAGTTTGTTGGTATGTGTTGTGCTCGCCTTGAGCCTGCTTTCGGGCATGAGCTTCGCCCAGGGAAGCTTCAAAGGGTACATGTTCGGTGACTACTACTATGTGGCCTCTCACCACAACGAAGACTATGAAGGCAGAAACGGATTCTGGTTCCGTAGAATTTACTTCACCTACAACAACCAGCTCACGGACAAGATCAAGATGAGACTCAGATTGGAAATGAACAGCCCTGGAGATTTTGATGAAAAAGACAAGTTGATTCCAGCGGTCAAAGATGCTTGGCTGAATGCCGACATAGGCGGAGGACAGAATTTGGTGTTTGGTATTGTCAGCGCTCCTACCTGGGGAAGTAATGTGGAAGATATTTGGGGTTACCGATCATTAGAAAAAACTCCTTTAGACCTGATGAAATTGGGCTCTTCCAGAGACTTCGGTATCGGACTCCAGGGAGACCTGGACAAGAACGGAACGGTTTCTTACAATCTTCTTTTTGGAAACGGTGAATCCAACAAATCAGAGACCAACAAAGGGAAAAAAATCTACGGAGCACTTGCTTTCAAACCAGTCAAAGGGCTGCTTCTGGAAGCTTACGGAGATTATGAAACCACCAAGGACAAGAAGAACTACACTGTTTATCAGGGATTTGCGGCTTACCAGGGTGACTGGGGCCGGATCGGACTCCTGTACGCTAACCGCCATTATGACCATGAAGACACAGATTTAGATTGGAGCATTTTTTCCGGATTTGCTGTGATTTCTGCTTCTGAAAAGATGGATATCATCGCCCGTTATGATAAGATGCTGGAAGAACCTGTGCAAAAGACCGTTTCCTACATTCCGTTTTCTAAGGCGGCTCCTTCTAACTTGATCATCGCTGGAATCAGTTATGAAATCGCCAAAAGCATCTGGATCATTCCCAATGTCAAGTACGCATTCTATGATGAGCCGGATGAGGGTGATAAACCTGAAGACGATGCTTATATCAATCTTACCTTTTTTTGGAAATTTAAATAACCTGAACTATTCATAAAAAAATGGCGAGGAACATTGACTCGTGAATAATCCAGGATAATAGGATGGAATAAATTATAAATATAAAGGAGAATTCAAATGATTAAAAGTAAGTTAGGATTTACTGTCCTGGCAGCTGTGCTGACCGTGGGATTAATGGTTATTGTTCCCACCTTTGCTGCCAAAAATTTGACCATTAAGGGATCCACAACTGTGCTTCCTGTCTCACAATCCTGTGCTGAGGCTTTCATGAACAAACATTCAGAAGTTAATATTTCTGTTCAAGGAGGTGGTTCAGGTGTGGGGATCGCTTCTTTGATTGACGGCACCTGTGATATTGCTGATGCTTCCCGACCTATTAAAGACAAAGAGATCACAAAGGCAGAGGAAAATGGCATAGATCCTTATGAAAATGTGGTGGCTTTGGATGGAATCGCTGTGATTGTTCACCCTTCTAATCCAGGGGATGGTCTTTCCTTGGACCAGATTAAAAAGATCTACACCGGTGAAGTTTCAAACTGGAATGAAGTGGGCGGAAAGGATATGAAAATCGTGGTTATTTCCCGTGACAGCGCCAGTGGAACTTTTGAGACATTTAATGAATTGGCGTTAGATGATGAAAGAGTCAGACCCGATGCTCTGCTTCAAGCCTCTAACCAGGCTGTAGCCCAGACAGTGTCCCGGACAAAAGGGGCTGTTGGATATGTGGGATTGGGATATCTTTCTTCTTCAGTCAAACCTGTGTCTGTGGATGGAGTGGAACCCACTAAAGCCAATGTGGTGGATGGATCTTATAAACTGGCAAGAGAATTGTACATGTATACAGATGGACCCCCCCAAGGATTGGTTAAAGATTTCATTGATTTTGTGTTGAGTGAGGAAGGACAAAAACTGGCAGAAAAAGCTGGATACGTGGCTGTAAAATAATATATAATTTTTTTTTGGCAAGGGCCAGAAGATGATATGTACAGAGTAAAAGAAAAAATTTACAAAGGAATATTCACTCTTCTGGCCTTTGCTTCCCTTGCTTTTCTGGTTGGAATCACCCTCACGCTTTTTATAGAAGGGCTGCCTGTATTCAAAGAGGTGGGATTTTTTGATTTTATTTTTGGCAAGAGCTGGTATCCCACTTATGAGCCCCCAGATTTTGGTATACTGCCTCTCATTTTGGGTTCTCTTTGGGTCACGGCAGGAGCGGTTCTTTTTTGTGTGCCCATAGGTGTCGGAAGCGCGCTTTTTATCAATGAGCTGGCTGGAAAGAGATTGAAAGCTGTGCTCAAGCCCGTTATTGAGATCTTAGCAGGAATTCCATCTATTGTGTATGGTTTTTTTGGAATGGTGGTGGTAGCTCCTTTTATCCAAGACCTTTTAAATCTTCCGGTTGGGCTGACAGCTTTCACAGGCAGTCTTATGCTGGGAATTATGGCAACACCCACGGTCTGCAGCCTATCAGAAGATGCTCTCAGCTTTGTCCCCCGAAGTTTTCGAGAAGCTTCTCTGGCTGTGGGTGCCAACAGATGGCAGACTTTAACCAGAGTGGTTTTCCCAGCCTCTGCTTCTGGGATTTCAACCTCCATTATTCTTGGGATGAGTCGGGCAGTTGGAGAGACCATGACCGTATTAATGGTCACAGGTGGAGCTGCGGTCATACCCCATACTTTTTTTCAACCCGTGAGGCCCATGACATCAACCATTGCGGCTGAGATGGGAGAAGCGGTTATGGGGAGTTCACATTATCATTCTCTCTTTGCCATAGGTCTTATTTTGTTTTTTATCACTTTAGTCTTTAACATAATAG
>Ga0102944_1001041_pt1 | contig 19534 bp, 19 predicted proteins | sample SalPonD_shore_MG_FD_78172 | JGI IMG/M metagenome (GOLD analysis project Ga0102944, IMG submission 78172) | Salt pond soil microbial communities from South San Francisco under conditions of wetland restoration - Salt Pond MetaG... | ecosystem: Environmental > Aquatic > Marine > Intertidal zone >...
AATACTTTTTAAACTGGATTTTCCTTATATCAATCATCTGAACACTAATTAAGTTATATCAAAATTCACTTTTCTATCCACTAGCTTTTAATTAGTTAATTCATGAAATTATAATAATTGTGAAGTCGGTTTCTATCAAAGAACGATTAAGTGAGCAACTTGATCTCATTTATAATGATATCAGTTCCAAATATGATAGAGCAATGAATCAAGCTACTGAAGAAAGTCCTGTCCAAATTGTATCTGGGATTCTTGAGGATTTTTGGAATATTCCATCAAATATTAGCATCCATGACTTTGAATGGGAAAAAGATCGACAAAATAAGCATAAAATAGAAATTCCTGATATTCCAACGTATAAAATCAGGTTTGCTATTGAAGAAGGGTCTTGGATTGTGCTTTTACGTAATCATTTCAGACCACTACTTCGTGATGAATTTAATCGCTTATTGACATTAGAAGATTTAATCTGGAATAGTGGTGCTGCAAAATTAGATGATTTATCGTACTATGTGATAGAACTCCAGCAGGTCGGAGAGAAATGGATTTTGCCAATATACCAACTCTGGAAGTCAAACCATGATTATGGTAAATGGAAAGATTTTGCTCCTTTATTGATTGCGTCCGTTCATCAAGTAATAGTTCAACGAGGCGAGCTAATGTTTGAAGGAGGTTTCAGATTGTATCGATCAAAATTAAGGAAACTCAATGCGATTGAACAAATTAATGGACCATCGATGTGGGTGGACAAATCAAGACAGATACTGGATGGGGTAAAGACAGATATTGAGAAAGCTGGGGATGATGAGTTGACCAATACCATTATTACCACTCTAGCAATCTTTCAGAAAGAACTCCAGACGAGAAGCAATACAGTTCAGAATACTGCTAAAGAGGAAGATACCACCCGAGACGTTTTTAATTGGCAGCAACTGGATCCCAGTAATATAGAGGATAGGGACGAATTTGGTGAATATCTCATTACCAAACTATATTTGCGACCGGAGGAAAACCCAATAGATGCAGCAAAAGCTTTGATTACAACAGAATTAACATCTCAAGATTATTCTGACAAACAAATAAAGGAACTGGTTGATAGATTTTCAACCCTTATAGAACCCAATGACGTGGAGGAGATCATTGAAAAGATTCAATCAACAATCATCAAACTATTGTTAGATGTTAAAAGATTTGAAATTGAAGAAGCCAAACATCATAAGAATCTTAAGGAAATAGACCAACTTGATATTTGGGACGCATTTGAGGATAATTTAGTAAGAATTAAAAGAATTGGAGAGACCGATCGTAAGGAAGAGCAGTTGAATAAATCAATCGATAACCTGTATAATTACCTATTAGAAAGAGATCTCGAACCTACTCAAATATTCGAATATATTATGGATGGTTTCATCAGGATCTCAAATATCGATAACGGTGCGGTTAATCGGGAAATCCCTGATCTTAACAATGATATGCCTTTGAATATTTATGATCAATTAATTCAATCAAAAATTAAGAGTGAGATAGCAAATATTCTTTGGAAAAATTAATCCATCAATTTGTAGAAGGAGTTGCAGATTTATCTTCTTCAAGTGGAAATTTGCGGGTGATCATTGACAATCCAGTCATCATAGCAATTAGCAAGGTTATAATCAGTAACTCTCCAATTTGAAAATTACCAGCTGAACTGTAACCTATAGCTCCAAAAATTCCAAGTTCTCCAAAGAATTTCAAGAAACTGGCAAACATTATGAATTTAGAATTTTCCTGGGTTCTAATTATTGTTGATCCTATTGACGTAGCAACAACTAATGTATATAACATAAGAACTTCTTGCAAGACCGTATCACCAGATCCGAAGAAGAGAAATCTCTGGATAAATTCACAAATACCCCAACCCAGTCCAAATATTGCAAAATCAACCACATTATCAGTTTTTATTGAATATTCTGTACCAAGCCAAAGTACAAATTGTCCTAATACTGATGCGACCACAAGATACCAGAAGAGAACTGTTCTTGCACCAGTTTGGACCTGAATGAAACTCTGTAGACTACTACTTTTAGCAATGTTAAAGGGTCTAATCAGGTGAATGATTTGTAAGATTACCAGTTGTAGGACTGCAACAATTGACCAAGTAGCACCTCCGTAAACAAGATAAGCCAACTTGTCGACTCGTTGTTTTTGCAAGAACATATAACCCAATGGAGCAAAAACAATGATACTAAGAATTGTTGTCAGATACAACGAGACAGCCATATATTTTAAGTCATGAATGGAGGATTATATCTATTGTGAATACAGTTGATGAAATCTCAAATAATTTATGAAGTTCTAACGTGGTTTTCAAGGCGATATCACCAATTACTACGAGTATTTATGTAGGATTGAAGTGAGGTTTAGTTGATGAAGTTTCATTTTTTAGGAACAGGAAATGCCTTTGGTCATGGAGGTAGGAGACGCTCTCACTACCTTTGGGAAGGATCTCTTACGCTCCTGATTGATGCCAGCTATGATGCATTAGCGGGATTACGGTCCATAGGTAGGGATGTCAGCTCGATTGATATAATTTTTCTCTCACATCTCCACCCCGATCACTTTATGGCACTTCCGCAATTTGCATTGGAGAACTATTATGCAATTAAATCGGATGAATGTATTCCTGTATATGGTCCGGTAGGTACTGAGGATATGATTCATAATGCCACAAAATTCTTCTTCAACGATGAAGTGACTGAGCATTTAACAGATTTATACGAATTCCATGAAATTGGACCTGGAAAAGAAATAACATGGGAAGCAGGGACGCTAAAAACACTTGATGCCGATCACACAGGAAATGCTAGGATGCAGATTATACAAATGGATGAGGTGTCGTTAGGGTACACAGGAGATACGGGCATGATTGAGAAAGCTTTACATGAATTATTTTCAGCAGATTTTACAATCACAGAGGCAAGTTCGGGAAACCATCAGATTCCCCAGCATCTGACTCTTCACGAATTACTGGAATTTGAAATCCCAAACACTTCTAGGGTATATATCAGTCATGTTGGCGAATCAACTCTAGCCATGTCAAACCAGGTAGAACCGCCTCTGTATATGAGTTATGATGGGTTAGTTATCGATCTCTGAATTATAATAGTATAGAATTAATTCACACAATTTCAATGATGACACAGCCTTTGCATTTTTTTGCTAGCATGCGCAATTGAGTACGTGGACCAGGATTTCAATGATCGTTATTCAAGACACTTTCCACTAAATTCTATCGGTAAGAAAGGTCAACTGAAATTACAGAATAGGCGGGTCTTAATCGCGGGAATGGGTGGTCTAGGCACAGTCTCTTCAGAATTACTAGCCTCCATTGGAGTTGGATATCTACGGTTAGTAGATTATGATGTAATTGAACGATCTAACCTCCCCCGTCAAAAACTGTATACAGTGAAGGATATCGGTAAATCCAAAGTAGAAGTTGCAGAGACTCGCCTTCAGGAGCGAAATCCACAAATGGAAATAGATATCCATGCTACAAGGATTGATGCACTAAGTGCCAATTCCTTGTTAGAAGAGATAGACCTTGTCATTGATGGTCTGGATAAATTCAGTAGTCGTCGCGCTTTATTCAGAGTTGCCAGAACAAAGAACATCCCCTATATCTTTACTGGAGCTGTGGCAGAACAGGCAAATATCATGACATTTACTCATGCAGATGATAAACCATGTCTAATCTGTGTGATTGGAAATACGGGTGATGATCCTGAACAGAGTTGTGAAGTACGAGGTGTCCACCCCTCATTACTGAGTATGGCGGCATCAATTCAAGTAAGTGAAGCAGTGAAAGTACTACTCGGAAAGGATTCAGAACTAGATGGAAAGATGTTGTATATTGATCTTCTCGATTTGAGTTTTGACAAGATACAATTTAGCAGAAAAGAGAATTGTAGACTCTGTGGTTCCAGTGCTACTGATCAGGATGAATTGGATCAGGGAGAACCTGGTGAGATAACCAAAGGGATTAGACCTCTTGGAAACTACGGAAGGGGACTTGTAACCTCCCTTTGTGGCAGGGATACAAAAATAATCGATCCTAATTGGGAAATCACATGGGATTTCAAAGAAGTGAAAAGTAAACTTGGTCAGGAGTACCATGTAGCAACAAGTGGTAAAAAATATATTACCATCAATGTTGAGGGAATAGGAGTTAGTATTCTTGATTCTGGGGTAAGTACAATTCGTGGCGCAAAAACAGCTAAACGAGCAATTGAGACATTTTTACAGGTATATCAATTAATAAATCAGATTAAGTGAATTAAAAAAATATAATATCGTATTTCACTGTGATAAGTGTCAGAGCTATTGCCCAGCTCAATGCTGTAATAACTACTGCGGTGTAAGTTGTCTTCGCAGTTCTTACTTTACTGTTATTTACGTAGGTTATGAACCAAAGTGCACTTGCAATTGCTATAATGATAAATAACCACATGAAGAATGTCAGGAAGCCACCGGAAATAAGTGGACTGTAAGCTTTGTTTGCCACATATGACCTACGATAGCTAGCCTTTATTAATCATTCTTTCTTTACGCTGTTGAAGGAAAATTTCTCTAAAAGCTTATGCTGAGGTGTCTCAAGGTACGGTTTAATTTATATGGGAACACTCAATATTGATTTTGTAGTATGGCGAAAGCAAAAGTAATCAAATGTAAAAAATGTGGGAACTCCTTTGAGATAGGTAGTAAAGAAGATAAAGAGACGCGTAATAAGGAATGGCCAATGACTGCACCTATGCCAGATAAAGAAGGGAATATCACCATTACCTTGATGGCTACCTGGAAGTGTGGAAACTGTGGTAAAACTATTCGTGGATCTGCCGGTAAGACAAAAGGAGAATTCAAGGGTAAGAGTAAAAAAGAGAAAATCGATGACATCATAGAATCTAGAGAGGAATTCTCATTACCAGAATTTGCTGAAGAACTGGGTGTCAAACAAGATAATCTTGAGCAGATTCTGAATGTAATGATGAAAAAAGGTCTTGCAAAAGGTAAAATCGAAGACGATAAATTTATACCATCATAAGCTGAACAACTACTAGTTAGGCATGAAAATCGATATTGAAGCTTATAGAAAACTTGATCGATTAATTTCAGAGCTCGATCAAGATCTTGCTACAGAATTATTAGGCACAATCGGATTAAAAGAAGGTACCAAGCCTAATCAAAGAGTAGAACAACTTGTTGATTTTCGTGATAACGATTGGAACCTCGCTGATTACAAAGTTCTTTGGGGAGCAGCAGAACTAGCAAATTTTTTCACTTCATGGGTTCAACCCTTTAAAACTGAGCCTGCCAGTTATTCTCTCAGGAAAATCAGATCAAAAATTAAACATGAAAAATTGAAAAATGATAATCTCATTGCACTCGAGATGAGCTATGACCCACAAGTCTACTTCTTAGCTCGTACTCCGGACACGTACCGGGCTCTGCTTGACAAAACCTTGACGACAGAGGATATTCGAGATTCAGTATATTGGATACCAGAATTGGGGATTTTACTTAGTAAAATCCATGATGATGAGAATGGTAGATTATTCAGAAAGATCCTTGAGGAACAATTAATTGGTGAATTTAAGGAATTCCGTATCAAATCACTGATCGTCTCTGAATTATTCAATACAGATCGGCACATCAATGAATTAATTGTCAGTGCTGATCCTCAGATAAGTGGATTTGATGGTTTAGATCAGATTGCTTTCACAGGACCTGATGTGAAAATGGGATTAGCTGGACTGTATCGTAGACACGATATTAGAGTAAACATCCATCAGATTGGACCCAACGTTGCAGTAGAAAATCATCATCTTCGATTACATATTGGACCGAAAATCAAAGTCAAGTCAATTGAGGGGATTGTTGAACTTCATATGTTGTTGTATCCTGAATACTATCCTACCACAGATCAACTTGGTGAGATCGTAGAACAATTTAATGAAATTAGCAAGAAAGAAGATGAGATTATGCAGCTCAAACGTGATAATTTTGAAGATTTAACTGTAGTTGAAGAAGATATCGCAGATATCAATAAGCAAATTGAAAAAATGAAGAGAATCCCATTGGCAGAATTGGCTAAGAGATGGGGTCTTGATCAATTCAGAGTAGAATATCGATTAAGTAAAGCAATGGAGAATGGAATGATCAAGGCAAAATTTATTGAAGATGCCATTGTAAAAAGGTAATCAGGTAAATTCAGAGAAATCTTCTTCTGGGATCACGGGTTCGGTATTTCGATTTATGTACAAAAAGATATAAACTGGCTGGACGATGTATCCATTTTCATCATACTCGATATTCTGCTCAGTGTATACCTGTCGCATTCTACGCTCAATTTTGATGGATCGATAATACTGATAGAGTGGAATTGTGACCATAATAGTTATTCCTGAGATGATTAATCCGATATAGACTATCGGGATATCTTTCATGTAAGCATAGACCAGAAATGATGCCTTGAGAATGATAATAAAGAGAATGGTAATTTTTCCATAATAGAGTTTACTATCAAGTTTTCGACATTGAGAGGAGCAATAATTGGCATAATCAGATACAATTAATTTGTTACAAACTTTACAACGATTGTAGCTGCGAGACATCTCCCATATGAAAATATGGCAGTCTGATTAATAAATACTAGTCAATTGGATAACACTAATTGAAAATAGTTCAACTTGTAAATACTATCATAAGTTAAAATATTTGATAAGAAGAGCAATTACTTCCAGTTCTTCACGTTGATACCAATTTGATTTTCTAATTTCTCATTATAGGTATTGAAATATGATCGCAGATATTCTCTATCTTTGGAAGTCATCTCAGGATATTTTTCATCCTTTATGTTTGAACTTCGAATTGTACGATCTAACTTCTTCCTCAGCTTGTAAGGAATCAACTTTGTAAATTTTTGTGTAATTGATGAATTAATAATTTTCGTAATTATTGGATACTTGACGACACCTCCACGATTATGATTCTTCGTTGTTTCTAATTCTATATCCTCAGTAATATCTAAATTCAAGGTAGTGAACAATTCCTTGCAAACCTTTTCGGGATTAGATTTGAATTCTTCGAATTGGTAAATATGTACTTGATTCTGAGGAAAGATACTGTAGATATCCTTAAGATACTCAATATACTTACCTCCGTCTAAATATGATCTATTGATTGCATCAATCTCATTACGATAATTCAATTCCTCACGCCTGATGAGATCAGAGAAATCATCACTGGATTCATGACCTAAACGCTTATTGTACCAGAATAATGAATATGCACGCTCTACTGGATTTCTGAGGAGAACGACTAATTGCATATCAGGATTATGTTCATACATCCTCTCCAAGGCTACATGCGACATTAAGGTAGCAGCACTCTTTGCACACAAGATAGAATTAGGTTTCAGATGATCTTTCTCAAAATACATATCAAAAATCTCAGTATCTGGTTTCTTATATTGATCATCATGGATGAAGTAGCCAAATTCAGTTATTGTGCTCATAGATATGCTAGGATGTTGGCTCATATACTCCATCAAGGAAGTTGTTCCACTTTTCTGAGCACCAACAATCATCAACTCTATATTTTTGCCCACAATTTAAGCACTAGATTATTAAATATTAATTTTCCTACAAAGATCATTCAAAAGTCATATTTCAGAAATTCTAATGCTAATAGAATGTGAAAATTACGATTCATCTTATCATTTTACAATTGATGCCATTGTGATCTTGAAATGATTATTTCTTTTTGTAGATCGTTTCAATTTCTCCCCGATACAAAGAAATTAGATTGACAATGAGAGATTTGTCATATGATACCAGATGAATACCAAGATCTCCTGTTAGATAAAAATATTGCACATGTCTCCACAAAGAATCCAGATGGAACCCTACAGATTTCTCCTGTTTGGATAGATTATGATGAAAAAAGTGGAAATGTTCTTTTCAATACCGCTCGAGGTAGAAAGAAGGACCGAAATTTAAGTGTGGGCTCACCCATTGCGATTTCTATCACAGACAGTGACAATTTCTATCGATATCTCACTGTGCAAGGTGAGATCATAGAAAAAACCACAGAAGGAGCAGTTGATCATATTAACAAATTGGCAAAGAAATACCTAGATCGTGACGAATATGGAGTTAAAGATGATGAAACCCGGATCAAATTAATTGTCAAACCTATTCATGTTAATGTATCTGGATAATCAGCCAAAAATATCTAAAAAATCACTGAAGATATTATTTGTCTTTGTATCCAATGAAGCCAATGTGGTTTCTGATTTAATATCTTCTGCATCTCTAATAACTGCAAATAAATTATCAGTAAATTCACTAAGATGTCGTTTAATTAATTCGACATTATGTGATCCGATATTTGATATGAAATAGATAAAATTAAAATCTTCACGATGTTCGACTAGAAGGTTTGATTCACCCAATTCCAACCCACCTATTGAGCTGTGATCGTAAAACATTTCATCACCAACCGACTCTAGGGAGGCTACCATTCCGGCCAACATACTATCATTGTATTCTACAGATTGTTCTCCCCAAAATCGTTTAAACAATGGATTTTCCTCCTCTGCAATAAATACACCTTGAAATTCAGGTTTATTGTCAGTAAGATAGGATGCTTCATTCTGCCGAATCCTAGTTTTTGCGGCAAGCGCTGCATTCAAACTTCCCTCTACCTCGTCACTATGTGATTGATCTCTGATTTCAATCGATTTATCAAGTGCTCGATGTATCCATTCATTCAGATCTTTCCGAGTTGTCCGATAGGAAAGAAGATAATTGATTGCTCCCGAATTTAATGAGCGGATGATGGGTGAAGAAGCTCGGCGATCTCGCATTAGATAGATCACCTGCGTAAATGGAAATTCATCTTTGACAAAATCTGCAAAATCCAGGGGTCGTTGCACGTCTAAATTAACGAGATCAGAATCCAATAAAAGAACTGATGGATCTTCATTTTTGAGATAGGTTTTTGCTTTATGCTCATCAGTGAACCATACGATTGAATAATCAACTTTTGAACCGAGATAGTTCTTAATCCGTTTCATTTCAGCCTCATCAGTCCCATACATCATAACTTTTAGTCCATGATATGCTGAATCTGATTGATTATGTGCGAGGTCACTGACCTCGTCGTTATATCGATCAAATTCCTCGACGATCTCATCCATGGTATCTAATGCTATATCACTTGGACGATCTGTACTCTCTATATCATCCACTGTTGTTGCTAAGAGATTATCTATTACTGAGGTAATTTGTTCTTCAGCATCAAGGTAATTATGTTTTGATAAATTTCTCACGAATACTGAGAATTGAATTTCATCATGAAATCTGAAGATAACTGATATACCACCAAAATTGATTTCTTTCAACGGATCATCGGATTTCATTAATTCTTGACCTAACATCGTAATTCCAGACAAATAACCTGCAAATAAAATCTCATCCTTGGCCAAGAGATCCTCGAAATATTTTGAGTACCGTGGAACTGATTTGTAAGCAATCATCATTCCAACAAATTTGACAGGTTCTTCTTCATTAGAACTCAATGAAGGATCTAGAAGAAGATACGACGCAGAACTCAATTTTGGCGGTTGACTGACAAAATTGGTCAGCATCCGATTGATGTCATGTTTAGCCTGTTGCTCGATGATGATATTCTGGAGTTTATGAGATTCGATGGGAAGTGGAATATAGCTATCAACAGAACCATGATTGATAATATCAGCAATAAAGAGTGACCGACGACTATTCGAGAGGGCGACAATCCTAGCCAGTGGGTGATTAACTCTGACAATTCGGGATACGGTCATAAGATCCATAGTTGGAGACTCATTGTCAAGCATAACTAGAGCATAGAGGTCAACCAAGAGCAAATCTATTGCCTCATCTACCGTGGTAACATATTGAAAATTAATAGAACCGGTAGAGGTAACTGTGGGATAAATTTGATCGAATAATTTCTTTCTACCAACGAACAGATAATTATTCTGTATTATTGGATTGGTTGTTTCCTCATCGCCTGAAAATAGGTCATCAAGATTAGATATATCCTCAAAATCCTCTGACATCGTTCTTATTTACTGATGAGGTGGGAATTATAAAAACAATTTTCTCATCTGTATTCAAAACCTGTGAATTTCATCAGGAATACCATTTTCAGGTAACAGTAATTACAGAAATCATACGAAATAAGTTAGGATAACCGGAAGATGCGGATATTATAGACTATAGAAAATATACTTGATATATTTTGGTCAAATATCGGTGCGGTATATCTTGATTAAGGAGTAATTATATATGATCAAGGTATTCTGATTATCATGATCCATCAAATTCTATTGATATCTCCTACTGGATTATGCGTTGTAGACCGATGTTATGAGGAGATGAAGACAGATCCCCATTTAATATCAGGATTTCTCTCAGCAGTAATTCCAAGAATGAAAGAATTTGGATATACATTAGATCAACTTCATGCTGAAATGTCTGATGATGGAAAGGGTTACATGGAGATTAATCTTGAGAATGGATGGATATCAGTGGGTTTTGCCAGCGAGGATGTAAATCATAGAAAATTGAGAAATGTTCTGAGAAGTGTATCTCAAATTGCCGAGCAGCATATTGGTCCACCAAAGGAGTATATCGATCTCAGTAAGGATGATATACGAAATTTTAACAAGGAGATTGATGTATTAATAGCTCAGAAAGGGATGACGACGAAATCAAGTCATTTCGCTGATGGTAAGGGGATCTTGCCTGTTGTCAATCAAGTCTTCGAGGGAAATATGAAACCGAAAGAAGCAGCAAAAATCCTCATGAAAACAATTGAAAATGAGAAATCCTGTGAAAACGAACTGGAAAATATCAAGAACTCGTTAAAATATATTGATCAACTACTTCCAGAAACAAATCAACTTAGTGATTTGCAAGTTGTAATCAAAGCTACCTACCAGGGAGTATCGAAATTAACTGTTAGAATGGATAATGAATTGATGTTTTGATGTATCGAAAAAAATACTAGGAAAATGAATACCGATTTTCAAGTGATGAGTTGGACTTATATTTGAGAACTTTATTTTCAATTCTATGACTGGATATATCAGTGGACTGGGTACAATATTAGACCTTGTTGCCACAATGATTATCGTTATTAGACTATATCGACCTGCAAAGGAAATTGGATTCAAATACAATTCGTTTCGCGGATCATTATACTGGTTTTTCATATGTATGATTCCATTCTTTCTGTTCATGAGTACGAACCTCATTACTGAAGATGTACAACTTGCAGGATATGGTTATGTTATCGGACATTTCTTTCTCTACATTGGATTAGCAGTTTATGTGTATGCACCATTTCAAATGATAATACCTGATAAGAAACGCATTCCTAACATATTAGCATTTATTATGGGTGTTGGAGGAATTATTATTACTTATATCAACTGGATGGCGTATGCAAGCAAGGAATATCTGCCGAAATATGATAATGGTGTAACTATCTGGCAACCCCCACAGACGGTTTTTATTTTCATCGCCATCAGTACAATCATTCTCTGGGTAGTGTTGGGAACATTCATCTTTTGGTATCATGCCTTGCAAACCAACAATAAATCACTTCGTAAACGATCATTTAGGATTGGATTAGGGTTACTCATTCTTGCTATAGGAGGACCACTTCATGATACACCATTGCCTGGAGCAACTATTTTGTTAGCTGATGCAGTTGTTGCAATTGGATTAATTATTATTGCATGGGGACTCCTCACCTCAGTCAAACGTCAGGAATAAATTACAGCATTCATTTACTAATTCACTATTTTCGATCATTTACAGGATAGGATCCGATCCGTTGTTTTACTTTCACAAGAGTATTATCTGGGGTAGTAATATTATCAAAATCATCGATAGTTCTGCGAATATAGGCTAAACCTTTGTTTTTGGTAGTGATTAATATCTGTCCGACTTCATCGTCACCTTGCATTAGTTTAGATTCTGAATTATCTTTACCATCAAATTCTACCTGATATACATATTGTCTTGGATTTCCTCGATGATACATTCGTGATATGGGTTCTTGCCCAAGAAAACAGCCTTTTTCAAGACTAATTACATCATCGATTCCCAGTTCATACGGGTTCTGATCAGCCATAAGTGAGTTGGGTGGTATAATTCCCGAATCAATTAAAAGATCGATGAATTCGGGATACGCTAATCTCTCTCCATCGGGTTCCGTAGTAGCATGCACAAATTCAAAACCGATATCTCCATTCGAAAGTCCAGGAATTTTCAGATCGGAGGTAATCAAATATAGAGTATTACTCTCTTCGGTTATATCCTCTAATGTGACATCCATACTGAGCTTGTACTTCAAGAGATCTTCTACCAATGCCTTCTTCATCTCAGCTGGGCAGTAAAAATAGATTGCATCTTCTTCTTTCTTCAACCAATATACTGAACGTATCTTTGCCTTTGGTGTCAAAAATGCAGATCGAACCACTTCTCCATTCTTCACCTGGAGGAGATCCTTCGTTATGATCCCATTGAGGTATTCAATTCTCTGTGGACCTGATACTTTTATTTCAATCCAATCATTAAGCTCGACGAAGTAGCTCATAGTTATTATATTAACAACTAATTCATAAAATGACGGATTGCAGTCGATTGTAGGTTGGTTATCTATTAATTCGGGTATTGATACTTTCGGGTTTAATTACAATTCAGGATATTATAAAATAATTCAGGAGTTGAAATTGGTTAGTTTCCTACCGGGACTAGGATCATGGCAAAAATTGCAATTTGAAAAACTCTTGGCATATTCTCTTACTCTTTACGCGAATGAGAAGACTTGGCCACCAATTCCCCGGACAGATTTTGAGAGATCAGATTATTATTCTTCAGTTATCACATTCTATGATCTTCTTCTGAAAGAGGATCAACATAGAGTGAGAGATAATTTCCAACAACTAATTAATGTTGATCCAATCTATATTCTTGTACTCCAGGGAATGAGAATTACTGAAGGGAGTGTTGATACCTATCCCACCTTTCCTGATAAGAAATATCTGATAGATCTAGCAACGAGTAAATATAATAACTATCTTAGCCAACTAGCTAGAGCTAGATCCAAACATGCATTTCGTTGTAAGTCTAATTACTGGGGGAAGATCAGTGGTTCCCCAAATGTACAAAATGCAGAATCTTTGGATTATTTGTATGAATTACTCAATAATTTCACCTGGTGGAATTATTTTGGTCATTTCAAAAACGAAATTATCTTTGAGATGAGAGATCGAACTGGTCATGGGATGCGATGGGAATATACTCCTGATAATCAACGATTTATCGGACTAGTTGAACCAAAAGATCCCAATTTACCAATGACTTAACATTTTGAGTTCAAGAGATCACTGATTCAAATATAGAATCAACCATTCCAGCCCAGGTTTGATTGGCACCTTCTAGTTTCGGAGCATTTACCTGTTGTCGTAGGAGGGAGATCATCCCCGTGTGGTATATCGTATGTTGAAGACACCGTACCATTGACCAATGATAGGATGGGGTACCATCATTAGGGGTCTTCCACTGCCAGCCTTCTTTTGATGCCTCTTTTTTAACACGTTCTCTGAATTTAACTGCATGTTTATCCTGCTTGAGTAGAAATCCATCCAAAGAAGTATCTCTTCCCAAATACTGGGGTTCTTGACCAGATTTCTTACTCATCCACATTAATTCAGCGTTGACAATGTGAGTCGCAGCACGTTGCATACTCCATCTTCCCTCTGCAGGGGTGGCTAGCCATTGCTCTTCTGTTATTCCATCCAGTAACTTCAGGAGATGTGCACGACTCTTCTTATGGGCATTGAGTAAATTATCTGTGATGTGTTTATCGGTAATGCTCATAGGTATGAGTAGTAGAATTTACATTTAATATATTCGGGAAGTGGTATTGTATTTGGTTTCTGTTTGACATGTGGGTAATGAATTATTCATCCTATATGATTTACAGTATTCCTAATTTACCTAAAAATTAGGCAATAATCCCGCATCAGAATTTAGTGTAACAATTGAGTCAAAGAGTGTAAAACGACTATCTTTGAAACGAATATCTTGAAATGAGAGTATAATCAACCCTACTTGATGTTTGGGGAACTGATAGAAGAAGTATCTAATCAACGTTTCAGACAATATCTTATTGGTATTACCAGAAATATCCAAACCAGTTTTTCCAACTCCATCAAAACACCATTTTGGGTACTTCATCTTCTTGCAATACTACTTACCATTCCTCTAGTAATTTTTAAGATCGATTGGTATTATTTCATCTTCTTCAGATGGATTTGGCCAGTACAGGTGATCCTCTTTCCTGCTGTTATCATAGGAGGATTAGTTCCCATCTTCTTCCCAGCAGTTATCTATCTCTATGGAAAACGGAACGACATAAGACAATTAGAACCATTTGCATTTGCAATGGCTCAAGCAGCAGTGGTTGGATTATTTTGGTCTGCCTTATACAAAGCATTTACTGGACGAGTTGGACCCGAATTCCAGGATTTTCATTTTGGCATGCAAAATTACTCCAATCAATTTTCCTTTGGATTCCTAATAGGTGGAGTGTTTGATGGATGGCCATCTGGGCATACGACCATAGCTTGGGCATTAGGTATTGTATTCTTCAAATATTCATTAGAATTATCAAAAGATACGCTGGAAGATACCAATATCATTACTTGGCTATTACAAAACCGAAATATTGGGATTGTCTATGCTCTCTACGTGGGGTTTGGTGTATCGACAAGTATTCACTGGTTCAGTGATTTTATAGCAGGTAGTTTAATTGGGATCACTATTGGACTATCAGTAACTCGTAATTACCGGATTGGTGAAAAGGAGTTAGAGGAAATACAAACTGGAAAATTTGATAATACAGTGAAAACAACGATGTTGATTATTTTTCTTACTATAGTATTTTCAATTCTAATTCCAAGGGAGCACCTCTAGAATGATTTCATTGATCAGAATCAGTAGCAAATATAGCATGGAGTAGTCGCTCAATATTTTCAATACTCTTTGGTTCATGTCTACCATTAAAATTCATCAGGTAATTTTTCAACGATTCATCTGTTACTATCTGATCCCTGAATTTTTTTATTCTTCGGAGTAAACTCTGATTGATATCAATATCTTCTGCTGTATGTTGCAAATGAGAAAAGATAAACGCAACTTTGATCCACTTATCTTGGTTATAATCGAATAATTTGGTCATTACCATTAATCGATTTTCGATAATCAAGTGGGCATTGGTAATCGGTGCATTGAACAATTCCTTGATTCTATCATCCAGTACAGACAGTAGAGCGGTAAAATTCGGGATAAATCGTTTTTCCTGATGGATAACCTCGACAAATTGAAAGAGGTATTCGAATAATGAAACTCCACTGTCATTGTAGATGAGAACCAGTAATGGAAATTTATTGGAGATAATATTATACAGGATATTTAGATCTTCGAAGATAAATTCCTCATCTACACCCAGTTCGTACTCTTGGGAGAAGCGATAAGCCTGATTATAATTCTTCATCGCCAATTCTAATGCTTCTTCTCCCGATAGTATTCGGTAAAGATAGAGATTGGCGAGATAAGAATATGCCCAAAAGCCCAGATCAAATGAGGTTCTTTGCGATTCCACCTCGTCAATTACTCGATGAAAAATATTGAAAATATCATCACTAATCCGAACTTCTCTTCTGACAAACCGCTGATACTGTAGTCTTCCCAGTAAATACCAAGTGAATATTGAATTAGGTTTCCAACCCAACCGTAGATGGCAGAGTTCTACAGTACTTCCAATATCATGAGTCTCAAGGATGGTGATGATCTGATCAAGTCGATCACAAATTTCTTCAACTAACGTGGGTTGATACTGATATAATTCAGATTTTAATTGTAATTCATTGTAGATTCTGGCTATATTACCCATATAACCAGTAGATTCTGTAAAATCTACTAGATATTGACTCACATCAAATGGAAGAATATCTCTAATTATCTGAAGGGTTTCTTTGAAATCTTCTCTGGTAAGATCGAATATACCATACTTCAGATTATATTCCATGCGTCCATATCTCTTAAAAGTACCACATTTTATCAAGGTGATTATTACTGGTAAGAAATTATGATTCAGTCGTATTTAATATTCATCATTATACAAATATTGTTGATTGCAAGATATTTGGCATTATCAATTACTTACAGCCATTTTTGAGGAAATATATTTCTCAAGATTTTCTCGTGTAATCTGAGCATTAACAGAGGATTTGTAGCGTTTGAAGCCAAGACGGTTATTGATCGACAGCATGGCCTCATTGGAATCAGCATTATCAGTTTTGATTACTGTAGTATCAGGATATTTGTCTTTGACAAAACGTAGCATTGCAGCTTTCAAGTATTTGCCTAATTTCCTCCCACGAAATTCGGATTGAACTCCAGTAAGACCTTGTGATAATTGATTGACATTAGGTGCTTTGATCATTTCCGTCAAACCACTTAATTTACCCGATTCTTCTTCAGTTATCATGACATGGTAAGTCACTCCCATTTCCTCAAATCGGTCCTCACGATCTCTGATAAACTCTGGAGTAATGACCATATCATTGACATCGAGTTCATCAAATGGTTGTTGATTTGAAGTCTCTGAAGACAATTTACAATACCTTTCGATCATATCTTCAGGAATTATACTGAGATTGTGTAAGGTGGTGGTCGGATTTTTCGCTTTTCCATCCTCATACCATTGCTCTACCATCTCCCAGTCTATAGTATCGAAATTTAATCGATTCTCAGCACCTTGTAATGCGAATTCAGCACCAATTTTCTTCAGAAATTTCTTTCCATCTTCTTCATCCGAATTCATAATAATTAATTGTTTATCCAACTTTTTAGCCTCATCAAGAACTAATTTCAGCATTTTCTTACCCAGCCCATGTCCACGATATACTGGCAACAGTGCCCCGGAGACCTGCATTAAGTGTCCATTCGTCTCATGATTTGGCGTCCCAGGCTTAAGTACTACCATTGTTAATGAACCAACTGCCATATCCTTGTCAAGATCAATGACCTGATATCTCATGACATCAGCCATAGGATTGTCTCGTTTTACACTGTTAGTCACCACGTCGTCATCAAGATAATCATCTTCAGGTGATTTTTCTTGATGCCTCTTATATCGATACGCATGGTATTTTGACCAGTCATCCGCATCTGCTGTTTTCGGATCGAATTTCACGAACTCTACGTTCATACATTAAGACATGAATGGTGATATTAGAAGCATAATAAGACGACACGTGTTAGCTTTAACTCTTAGGTGTAAGATGTAGTACTAGATATATTACTCATTGAATTTGGATTTTGATAGTATGAAAAGTAACTACTCGAATCAGCAATGATACAGATCTAGTTTATTAGTTTTAGAATGGATATTGAGTCTGAAATAGGAAAGATCTGATCTCTCTTCATTCCGGAATTGCACATTTGATTGAATAAAATCAATATTTACTGGACAGACAAATACTCTAGTGTAACAGTACCGAATATTCGATGCTTTGTAGTAATGATGATTTGGCAGAATTGGTTGAAATCTCGAAAGAAGAGATGGTTAACTTCCTATTAACTCCATCTAGAAAGTCTCAAAATAAACATTATGTGGGAAAAATAATAATGCAGTTTATGGAGCTGCAGATATTTCTAGTAGGTAAATTTAGAATTTAAGTTCAATCGTACGAATATAATTCGACTTGTAGAAAAAGTACATATTTGAGCAGATTGCACAATATTTTATTGAATAACATTCAATTTCGATATAAAAAAATATGAAAATTGAATATTTGCTATAATTTTTATATCAAAAAATACAACAGGATTATTTTGCATTATTTTCTTTAAATACCCGGTGGACAATTAGGTACTTGACCCAAAATGAAAAAATCAGTCATTGCACTATTTTTGATTTTAACGCTGGGCGTGATGGCACAGAGCAGTATCATCGTGAATTCTTTCCAAGGGTATCACGGTGGTGCGGATTGTTCCGTTTGCCATAATGAACCTGCTACGGCTTGGAATGATACTTTTTCAGAAGAATCTATTTCAGCAGATGGTGTTGGTAATGAATTTGTCTGGGAAGAAGAACAGACTTTCGACCATACCATGTACATTCCTGTCGCAGGTTCTTTCGGGAGCTCTCACATATTCGTGCGGACCCAATTTGCCCAAAATACTACCCACCTGTTTATGAAGTTGGATTGGTCCGACCTCACTCTAAACGGGACTACGGACAACAAATATGATCCTGCTGATGGATTATCCATCTACTGGGAAATGGGCGACGTAGCCTATGACCAAGGGTTCGGCGACGGTATGAAAACTGAAAGCGGTACTCTGGATGTTTGGACCTGGAAAGCAGCTCCAATGGTAGAAACCTTAGGGGATTCTGTTAATCTAACAGCAACCTATGCTAGTGTGGACTCAGAGATTGACCATGATTACATCATGAATAATGTCGGTCTCGTACCAGATGGCGAACAAGATGTGACCATGGGGGCCACCTATGGTAATCTCGGTTCTCATCATGAGGATAGCTACCAGGTTGAAATAATCAGAGCATTGGAAACTGGAAAAGATTCCGATATTCAATTCAATGCCTCTGGGTATTATTCCTTTGGACTTGCAATCTTCAATGATACCTCTGGATCAGACCACCTGATGGGTTTCTCCCATGACGTCTGGATCTATGCAGGACCACCCGAGGATAACACATCCGGCTCAAGTGACACGCCAATCGTTGGATTCCTCGGCTTGACACTGATCGCACTTACTAGTGTGGCTACAGTGTTTGCGATCAAAAGAAGGAAATAGGTTCTAGAGTTTTGAGAGTGGCTCTAAACCTATTCCTTCTCCTCCACTTGTTCTAAAACCTAAACCACTCTCATCTTAGATCTTCTGATCTAGTGATCTTTATGATTCATATAATTGGAAACTTCACACTATTCATTGCACTAGCACTTCAACTGATGCTAGTTTTGTCTAAACTACTCTCCAATGAGAAGTTCCAATCAGCATATACATGGTTTGTGAGAATCCATCTCATATCCACGGGAATGATCTTTGTATCATTTTTTACGCTGATTTATGCATTTATTTCCCATCAGTACCAAATTGTTACGGTCTACCAGAATTCTGAGAACTCAATGTCTACAATTGAGTTAATGGTAGCAACTTGGGCAGGACGTGAGGGGGTATTGTTGTTGTGGGCCACACTTGCCTCAATATTCACCTCATTCCTTCTGTTTCAATTCAAGGATAACCTTGACAATCCTGTAACTGATCGTTCACTCAGTATACAACTCCTGATGAATTTCCTGATAACTGCATTTAACCTTGCTGGAGGTAGTACACCATTTACCACT
>Ga0102944_1001042_pt1 | contig 19500 bp, 18 predicted proteins | sample SalPonD_shore_MG_FD_78172 | JGI IMG/M metagenome (GOLD analysis project Ga0102944, IMG submission 78172) | Salt pond soil microbial communities from South San Francisco under conditions of wetland restoration - Salt Pond MetaG... | ecosystem: Environmental > Aquatic > Marine > Intertidal zone >...
AACATCACAGGAATTAAAACTGAACTAACCAATGGAGGATGGACAAGTGGTGTCAATATCACCTACACCCTCACCAATGGATTGGTCAAAGGTACCTATACCTATAATTTGACGGTCTTTGATAGCGAGGGTAATCCCTCGATTGATTATCTGCAAATAATCGTTGAAGATCAAACCGCTCCAGCACTTGATACTTCTCCCGGTAATCTCCTTATTTCTACAGTGAATGATCTGCAGTATATCGAGTGGAATTTCACGGATCGGTATGCGGGTACATTCCAATTATGGACCAATGAAAGTGGAACATTCCAACAGGTACAGACGGGCAATTGGAATAATAGTGATGCCATGCGATTCTATGTAAACTTATTAACCGATGGTAATTATACATTTGAGATCCGAGTTTATGATGCAGATAATAATGAAGCAATTGATACCATTGCCATCTCCGTTGACAAAACCCTAAATCCATCAACACATCAGGTAACCAATAGCACAACTACCTACGAATTAGGTTCGACTGATGTCTGGTTGAACTGGACACTTCCGAGTGACGTACATGCCGATACGTATACGGTATACCAGAATCAAAGTGGTCTTACTGGTTACATTAACGTTGCCTGGAATTCGGGTGATAAGGTCAATGTACCACTGGATGGTCTTCTCGTAATGAATGGTCAACCTACCGTGTATAATTACACCATAAGCTATGTTGATACCTATGGTAACCTGGTGGTTGATACTGTATTAATTACTATAGAAGATACGACAGCTCCGACGATAGATGATCAAAATTCAACCACCACCCTCAGTGTTGAGAGTGGTAATGAAGGTTCCGTCAGTCTGACGGTAATTGCATTCGATCTTGATCCCGGAATTGTTAATGCCACGAGAAACTCAACAACAGGTACTCGTACCGCGCTGGCATCCAATAGTTGGACCAGTGGATCAACTATTTCTATTTCACTAGATAGTTTGACTACCAGTGGTACGTTTATCTTCACCGTAAAAATTTATGATGCCTCGAATAACCTGGCAACATGGACGATTACGGTCAAATTATTGCCATCCGCACCTACAGTGGATCAGTTCAATGATTTCACCGTAGAATTTGGAAATACTAGTTCCTTTTTACTTCTTAATTGGTCAGCACAGGATGATAATCCTAATCATTTTGAATTGTATAATAATTCAGTACTAGTAACCTCGGGTAGTTGGACCTCAGGAGTAATTGTCCAACTCGACCTCCGAAAATTGGATTTAGGTAGTTATACCTTCCTCTTGAATGTCACCGATATTTACAATAATATCGTACTATCAACCTTTGATGTCAATGTGGTAGATACTACTGATCCTGTATTCCTCTCATCACCGGATGATACTCGGATCTTTGACAACCAAACTGATTATGAAATCGTTTGGTCAGTATTTGACCTCAATCCTTCTTCCTTTGAGGTACAACGAGATGGCAAAATTGTGAATTCTGGGCCCTGGTCTGGTCAATCAACGATCGCTCAAGCAATCAATAATTTTGACCTAGGTGTCTATAATTATACACTTATTCTGATTGATGGATCCGGTAACACACAACAGGACACGGTATTTATCACCATCAAAGACTCAAATATTATTGAGACTAATTCTGTTGCAAACCTACCAGTAACAGAGACAGTTTACGAGGGAGATACGGATCAAGTTTCAGGGAATTGGTCGACACTTGTAGGTAATTCCGGAGTTAAAAATGCAACCATTATTGCAGTATTGGTAGCAGTGGATAATCCTGAGGTGGAACTTGGCCAGTATCGTGTGGTAACCCGGACGGATGCTACTGGGTTGTATACCTTGAACCTGAATTATGATAATCTAAATGCCGGAGATTATATCTGGACGATCTCATTTACCAAGTCTGGTTATGAGAATACGACCACAACTGCGACGGTGACGGTCAAATCGCATACGGTTAATATCGATATCAATCCTACAGATATTCTCGTCCAGGGACAGAATTACAGTATTCTGATCACGGTGACTTATACCACCTTTGAGAATACCAGTCTTGGATTGGACAGTATCAATAGTCGTCGAGCTGGTGGAGTGGCAAATGTCACTGTTACCGTCCTGATCACCTATATCAACAAAGCTGGTGACGAGAGTTCCTTCCAAAAGATAAGTGGACTGACCAACGCAGATGGTATTACCAAAGTCACACTTGATGGATCTGAGACTGATTTGATCTCAAGAATCTCACAAATCTCAGCATCTATCTCAGGTATAGGATACATCAGTGCGTCCAGTAAGATGATAAATGATCCAAACCTCCTGCCTACTATCCAAGCGGGTGCACTTGATGTCGAGGAATTCATCACGCAGGTGCAGAATTTTGCTCTGCAATACTGGATGTATATCCTGATTGGATTTATTGCAGTTGTAATTTTACTCTCTTTTATTGGCAGACGTCTACGGAAGAAACGCAGTCGCCGTGAGGCCTTACTGCACGAAATGGAAATTGCTACTGAGGAGATAAAAGCTATTCAGACCATATCTGCTGTACTTGGAAAGAATACTGAATCCGGTATTCCCTTCTTCTACGTCACCTTTGATGATGAGGATAATGTAGATCTATCACTTGTTTCCGGTCTGACCACCGCCCTGAGCTCTTTCTTGTCCGAATTGCAAGAAGGTGCGATGGGATTTGAGACCATGGAACGACAGGGGATCTCGTTGACCTCTCACCGATTACATTTCTCCGATCTCATTGTCGTTTCCTCTGAGCCGTTGCCTATGGATATTCTAACCTATATCCAGCAAGCACATGAGGCAATTGAGAAAGAATACGGTGATCAGATCTCTGATCCAGCAATGATCCAGGCGATAGATGATGCCGATATCTTTGATATCATGGTACAGAATGATCTCAAGCTTGATCTTCGTGAACGATTGAAAGTAGATCCATCCAATATCAAGAAGGTTCAGAATAACAATACTTACAGTAAGAACATTCGTGCTAATATTGGATTACTCCGGGATTTTGCTGCCATGGTAAAAGAGGCCAATTTGCCAATAACCCTTAATGCAATCTTGGATTATCTGACCTCTTTAGAGATGAATGATGAGATCGCCTCAAGGATCATCCTGGTGGCAAGAGCTCATGATATTATCCAGCCTGATTATGAATATCGGGAATTCATCGATGATGCTGATATTTAATCATAATATGAAGCTAGCCAACCAATTCTCATAATGACTTTTCTTAGTTTTAATCAATGAATTGCAGTTTGATTATCCTTTCCTCAAATCCTTTTTAACCATTATAATTAAAGCTAGCTTGGTTTTGAGGTGAAAAACTATTAGTTCTCCTTCAGGTAGACCTTATTTACTCCAGTGTAGGAATTTAACCAAATATTATGGGAATACTAAAGCAATATCTAATCTGACAGTCAACTCAGTGACATCATTCTTGGGACTGCTCGGACCAAATGGTTCCGGCAAATCCACGCTGATTAAATTATTGCTTGGTCTGATCAAGTCTGATGAAGGTGAAGCTGAACTTGGCTATGCCAAGGAAAATATCCGGATGATCCCTGATTTTCCATCGTTACCAGCACATCTGACGATTGCAGAATGGATGGATGTTCTTGAAGAATATTACGGCCCGATTCCTACCAATTATGATCTTGAATTGGAATTCAGATTGGTCGGTAGTTGGAAGATTGAGGCACTTTCAGTCGGTCAGAAACGGCTGGTGTCATTGATGCCGATTTTCTACGGTAGGCCAGGATTACTGATTCTGGATGAACCGACGAATTTCCTTGATCTTCTCCGACGTCGACGAGTACTGAACCTCATCAAACAACGGATTGCAGAAACCAATGCCAAGGTAATTATTTCATCACATCGGATTGATGAAATCGAACTGCTTGCCAGTGAGGTGATAATTCTCAATAAAGGTAAACTTGCAACAAAAACCTCGTTGAAACTAGATGAGCGACTGGGATATGAGTTACGTGTCAATAAACTTGATGCCTTCACTACGTATTTGAAGAATTACGGGATCAATGGAGAGATTCGTAGTACGTTACTAGGAAAGACGATCCATGTTGATAAATTGAGCCAGGAATTGTTGGATTGTATTAGTGATTTCAACCGTGATGGTGGATTTGTTTTTGGTATCAATGCAGTCAGCTCCCTACAGGAGAAATTAGGAGGTCTGTAAGATGAGTACCAAATCCGCTGACAACAAATCATTTGTAGGCAGGTTAACACACCGAATCAGACGTGAGCAGATAAGTTTCAATAATTTTGTCCTTACCGATGGAATATTTATTGCGTTGATCGTCATTCCACTACTTGGTGCATTTATCATCTACCGCATCCATGATGCCGCAATTTACATGGATCAAGGTTCAGTAGCAGTACATGATAATTTGTTACTGAGTATCCTGACGTTTGGCAAATTGACCATGGTTGTACTTATCGGCTATATTTTGACATTCAGATTTTCCAAAGGTCAAGATAATGGAATTTATGGCTACTGGTTAGCTTTGGGTCTGGATCGAGAGAGATTTTTCATCTACACCACCATCTCCCTGACGCTCTTCTCAACGATTGGTATCTATGCTGGAGTTCTGTCTAATGTATTATTTTTCTCACTCTACTTGCCAGTGGTTGATATGCTTATTCTCTTCCTCTTGATACTTATCTCTCAACTGTTCCTGATTGTGTTGATCCTGTCTCTGGATGAAATTATCGAATGGTCTGAGATCACCCTGGTTTCCGTGTTACTCCCGTATTTTTTGATCAATTCCTTTATTGATACCACGACGTTACCTGGAGCAATACTATTTGCCGAGAATACGATAGTCTCCGGAGAATGGCTGATGCCTATGATTTTTCAGTTGGTGGCAGCAATCATCCTGTTTTATTTTGCTTTCAGCATGCATCAGAGCAAGGACATCGAACTAGGAGGTTAAATTATGAAACGGTACAGTACTTTATTCATCACCTTACTTCTTATCTCTTCATTGTATCTGTTGGTCTATGATAGACCAGCGACAAGAGTGGAAGTCGATCCCATTGAAAATACTTCATTCATGTTCAAAGTTGATACCAATAAGCTTCTGCTCAAAGCAGATAGTGATTTCACGTTCAATATCCAAATCTTCAGTCAGGAGAGTAATTACACCACGAAAATTATTGATCAGCAGAACTTACAGGGTAGTAATACCATAGATTTACCTAGGGCTGGAATTTATTTCATTATTCTAAGCAGTGATACAATTGGCTCGATAAGAATCCAATCATCCGGTATGCCGCTGAGTTATACCATCTATATTGCAATCCTTCTAGTGTTAAGTCTGATATCCCTGAAAGATCAAATTCTCGGTATGTTCTTGTAATGGCTCCAAATCTATCCTGATTACTGCCTTTCCTTGATTACTCCACCGACGAAGAAATATAAGTATCCTGGGAATCAGCGCTATGTGTATTTTGCCTTCAATATTGATTTAATACTAGTCTCAACGGTTATTGGTAATGGTATTTGATCATATAATCAAGGTTTCTGCAATGATTATAAAACTGGTAACTCCCATCATTAATTGCTCGAAATTATTGAAGGAACAGTAATCCATTTATTTGATAGTTGCACAATTTTGGCAAATCTCAATTCCGTAAATTATAGTATCATTAAATGAGAAAATCTTGGTCTAGTGATCTATGGGTTGCTAATTCCCAAGAATCATTCATCTCAGATTAAATGTGATATATAAAGACACATTTATAAATGTACTTTATTAGGTTTAAATAGACCTAACATGTCAGAAGAATTAACGCCTTCGGCAAAGCAAAATCTCGATGATGGGCTTGATTTTAGGATTGTTATACAAAATTGTGTTGCCAGTGTGAATTTATTCACCACAATAAATTTGGTATCCATATATCAGCAATTAATCGATCATGACGTCCTGCAAGTATCTTTTAATCCAGAACAATTTCCAGGTTTAATATTAAAAACAAAAGAACCCAAGATTAGTTCTCTTGTATTTTCAAGTGGAAAACTTGTTATCACTGGTGCAAAATCCACTTCAATGGTACATGATGCCGTATATTCAGTAATTGATATTCTTAAGGATGCAGGTACTGAAATTGAAGAAGAACCTGAAATTATTGTACAGAATATTGTTGCATCAGGTAATTTCAATAACCGGACAATTAACCTCGAATTGGCATCTATGTGGCTTGAATCTTCGATGTATGAACCAGAACAATTCCCTGGTTTGATTTATCGTCTGCCTAATCCCAAAACTGTACTTCTGTTATTCCAATCTGGTAATCTCGTATGTACTGGAGCAAAAACTGAAGATCAGGTACATGAAGCAGTCAGACAAACATACGATGATCTTGAAGAGATCGAAGGTTTCGATACATAATCTTAAGAGACGCATCAAAGACAAATACCGCTTTTTAAACAGATTTCCTTATCCAACCGGTTCGAAACTGTAAATAAACAAAATTAGTTGACATTGAATCTATTCTAATGGTACGTTGTATTTGATCTGTACTTGATGCTGAATGGAATTTGATTACATCGGAATATTTCCATGTTTTCGAGGATGAGTCTGTACTCGTTTATTCTCAGATTGTTTCAGAGCCCGGAGTAATGCTGCTCGTGTCTCCTCGGGAAAAATCACTGCATCAATTAGACCAAGCTCAGCTGCTTTGTAGGGATTACCGAATCTCTCCTGATACTCATCAATGAATTTTTGCCGGAGTTCATCTGGATCATCAGCTTTTGCCAGTTCTTTACGATAGATAATGTTTACAGCACCCTGTGCTCCCATAACTGCAATTTCTGCTGTTGGCCAGGCAAATACATGATCTGCACCAAGATGTCTACTCTGCATGACGTCGTAGGCTCCACCATAATCTTTTCGCACGATGACCGTTAATTTCGGTACCGTTGCCTCAGAAAAGGCATACAAGAGTTTAGCACCGTGTCGGATAATTCCACCATGTTCCTGATCTGAGCCGGGGAGGAACCCGGGTACATCAACAAAAGTAAGAAGAGGTATGTTGAAGGCATCACAGAATCTGATGAACCGTGCTGCCTTGTCAGAAGCATCAATATCCAGTACGCCTGCCATATAGGCTGGTTGGTTAGCCACAATACCTATTGATTTACCACCAAGGAATCCAAATCCGATCACAATATTCTGAGCAAAATCCTGCTGTACCTCAAAGAAACTGTCTCTATCAATAATCGAGGAGATAACCTTACGAATATCATAGGATTCTGCTGCGGTATCAGGCATCAGACTCCGCATATGTTCTTTATCCACCTCTGGCTCAACTGGCTTTCGAGAGGGAGGCACCTCAAGATTATTTTTGGGAATATATTCCAGTAATTTATGTACTAACGCCAGTGCTTCTTCCTCAGAACTTGCTTTGAAATGAGCAACCCCTGATTTCGTACTGTGTGTGGTAGCTCCACCGAGATCATCAAATGAGATCTCCTCACCTGTTACCTCCTTAACTACTCCAGGTCCGGTGATAAACATATGTGAGGTCTCATCAACCATGATGATGAAATCAGTTACTGCTGGACTGTAGACTGCACCACCGGCACAGGGTCCCATTATTACTGAAATCTGAGGGACGACACCGGATGCCTGAACATTGGCATGAAAAATGTCCCCATACCCGGCAAGAGAGGCCACTCCTTCCTGGATTCTTGCGCCACCCGAATCATTGAGTCCTATGACAGGACATCCATTTTTCATCGCCAATTCCATGATTTTAACCATCTTTTGGGCATACATCTCACCCAGACTTCCACCAAATACGGTGAAATCCTGTGCAAATACGGTCACAGGATCTCCGTCAATGGTTCCAAATCCTGTAACTACTCCATCACCCGCAGGTTTACGATCTTCCAATCCAAAATCATTCGTCCGGTGGACAACAAATTTGTCAGTCTCCTGAAATGAATCCGTATCGAGAAGTAATTCCAGACGTTCTCTTGCGGTTTGCTTCCCTTTATTGTGCTGGGATTCTATCCGTTTTTCTCCTCCACCAAGCTCTGCTTCGGTATTACGGCGTTCCAATTCAGAGTACTTATTATCGTGTGGATTGCTCATATTTGAAACTTTGAAGATCTAAACATAACGATTACGAAGGGGGAATTAATTGTTGATTGAATTATTTCTATTTCCTAACAATTTCTGACTATCGAAATCTAGGAGTACTCTACGACGATATCATCCTCAATCTCTTCGACACCAGCTGTTCGAATGGCTGCATTAAAAGCCGCTTCTTTTGCCGAGTAATTATGAACCACTCCCGACAGCGTAACATGAGCATCATTTACCTCAACATTGATTGTATCTGGTTGTACCCGGGAGTCTCGATCAAGAGCATTGATAATATCTTCTGCGATTATCTCCTCTTCAATATCAAGATCAATGGCAACTGTGACTTTGTTCGTCACTCCTAGAACTCCAACAACATCTTTAACTTCTTCCTCAATAAGAAATCGTTTCCAAAGTGCATCGACACTGCCTTCAAGAGTGACCCAATTATTCTCTACTTCTACTTCTACATGGAATTCATTAATATCCGGATTATATGACAATTTATTCTCAATATTGGATTGCAGGACGTCATCCTGATTTTGCAAATCATCATGGAGTGTGACATCGAGATTGTTTGTCACCGTTGATACTCCCACAACATTCAAAGCATCATCAACAGCTGCAATTTCTGCTCGGATGGTTGGGACACTACCTTTGAGTGTCACTGATTTATTCGTGACTTCAACTTGGATATTTCTCTCATCAACTCGATTGTCCCAGATGAGTTGTGAATTGACATGATTCTTGAGTTGTGCTTCTGACATAGTAATCACGTCGAAATAATGAGAGAATCCATATAAAATTACAGATAAATGTGATTCAACCTCCTTCTAGACCGGGAAATATCCTATTGATCTGAACTTATGATAATTTAACTCATTTATTCAATCTAATTGGATGATCAGTTCAGATACCTACGATCGATTTCACGTTCTACTGGTTGTGTCATGCAATGAGCTCCTCCATGTCCATCTGTCAGCTCATCTAGTTCCACAGGAATGACCTCCACATCATGTTGTTCTAGCCGTCGGATAAAGGTGGGACTGGATTTCTTGCCATCAATCATGATAAACTTACGGGGACCAATTGCTAGTCCATTACTCATCAGATCTTTCTGCTCTTTCTCTTCTAATCCAATCATCTCCATCTCCCGATGGTTTGTCAGATAATCCTTCAGATCCACATATTCTTTGTCTAGTCTGTATTCTGCTCGTTCCTCATTTCGATGATAGAGTAACATCTCCACACCTTTATTGAGAAAGCGTTTTGATCCGATAAACAGATCCTCATCGATCACGTTCAACCAGGTATCGATATGCATCTCTTCTAGCGTCCGTACTGGGGAGATTGGAATAGCTATTGAACTATGTCCCAACGCATTATTTTCCATCAGATCAACGACTGCACCCATACTTGTACGTTGACTTTCTACACCAATGATCATTGCATCACCTATTGGTATAGATTCACCTCCTTCAATGGTCTCTGATGATGGGACTGAATAGATGATATCGATTAGATCTCTCCCAAGATAGTCGTTGATCTTATTGAAGAGGAGATTGATCACCTCGGATTCCCGTCTCCTGACCTTGTACTTCAAATTAGAGAGAACAAAACTATTAGGTCCGGTTTGAAATATCGGATCTCTGGCATAGAAGAAGTTACCAAGCGGATTACTGAGCATGAAGGTATTTGTCACATTATGTTCCTTCTCACCTTTTCTGCTAATTACCGGCTTGGTCAGTAAGACATCCAGTTGTTTGTGATCCTCAATATAATTTTCCAGTAATTCCAAAATATCATCATCATCAAATCGCTCATTGAAGCTGACAAAATTTCGCAGATCTTGTGGTCGCAGATATTCAGCAAGATTTTCAGACGTGATCACCTCAATATCCTGATCTCGTAAGGTCTGGCTAAGATTATCATGTTGTGCTTGTGCTTTCTCCAGGTAGAATACGTCCAAAAACAGATTGGTTTTGAAATCAAGGCTGGCTAAACTGGTTTCTATTCCAGGTCGATGTGCAAAAATGGAGGTGATTTTGGTCCATTCAGCAAGTCCATTCGCCCATGGTTGATATCCAAGACCGGTAGTATCTGTGATATTTATTATGTCTTGATCTTGAAATTCTGATCGGGGAATATTCTGAGAAACCACTATATCAAGACTTTACCTGATTTGATAAAATAATGTCGGAAGGTATTTATTCTGATACAGATTCATAATTTACTACATAGCCGGTTTCTTTGCCAAAGAATAGTAGGTTGGGGGATTGATCCATCCGGATTTGACCATCTCAAATCCCGCTACATACAACTGAGTTTCTAGGTCTTTTGGACTGAAAAATATGGATTTCATACGAAATACTTCCTCCATCAACTTGATAAAATATCCTCGACGATGAAGTGGATTGATTTCAGCAATAATACATCGTCCTCCTGCTTTGGTGACTCGATATAACTCATTGATAGCTGTTTGGTGGTGATCCCAGTGATGAAAGGAGTCATACGATATTACCAGATCAAAACAATTTGCAGGAAATGGTAAGTCCTCTGCATAAGATTTCAGGACTTTTAATCGTGGATATCGATTCCTGGCCTCTTGTAACATCTTGACCGATGGATCAACGATCCAGACGGATTGAACGGTATCTATGAGATTCTGTGATATTCTCCCCGTTCCTGCCCCGACCTCGAGTACCTGATAATCTTCATGTAAATCCAGTAATTCCATAAATGCTGAAGATATCTCATTTCCTAAAATGAGTTCATAAACAGGTGCTAAAATATCAAAGTGAAATTTCATCTGCTATCCCTCTGCAAATCATACAACCCGAATAAACCTCTAGCCATCAAGATTCAATCTTGCAAATGAAGTAATAACCTCCCTGATAACCTAATCATCTTCGACATATCGAAGTAATTTTCCCGAGTAAATGATCCAGTAGGCAATTCCATTGATGATCAACATTAGGCTGAGAAGACCAAGGAGCATGAGGGGTAGCAGATAAGATTGGACGTGTTTTATCAGTATAAAGGTCAATAGGATGACTAATGAATTGAATAGCAAGAAAAAGGTGACAATTTCCTTCTGATATAAATCAACAAATACGCGGACATCTTCATCCAGTTGGTTCATCAGTCATTCTACATCTGATATATTCCTTCTTAAAATAAGAGATCTACCCTTGGTGAATCCCTTCAATTCCTGATGACGGAATAGAGTTTCTCGATACCAAAATCTTTCTAAGTTTCATATTTATGTTCTCTATCACCTACCTGTAGATGAGATTGCCTAGGAAACGAATGAGCTTATTTCGTCTCAACCCAAATATGAATCATGAAATCAATGACCTACCCCGAATTGATCATAGAGGAGCTAGATCAGTTAGTTGAGCCAAAAACCAGCCAACTCGGTTTTGGTAAATATTTCACCAACCGGATGTTACTCCGTGAATTCAAGCATGGTACATGGAATACAGGCAAAATTACTGCATACCAAGATTTGCATCTACCACCTGCTACTGTAGTATTCCATTATGGACAGGCTATATTTGAAGGAATGAAAGCATACCGACATCCTGATGGATCAGTAAAGTTATTCCGTCCCTATCTTAATGCTAAGCGTTTCAATCATAGTGCCGAGAGGTTGGTAATGCCAACTATTGATGAGTCCTATTTCGTTGAGACTATCAAAAAATTGGTCAGTCTGGAGGCAGATTGGGTGCCCTCTGATGAGGGCAGTTCTCTGTATATTCGTCCTACAATGATTGCATCAGAACCATTTCTTGGGGTGAAGCCCTCGTCTGAATATTTATTTTTCGTAATTTTAAGTCCCTCTGGATCATATTTCAGGAATGGATTTCAACCGACTAAGATAAAGGTAGAGACTACGTACATCCGTGCAGCAGAGGGTGGAACAGGAAATGCCAAAGCTGCAGCGAATTATGCTGGGTCTATGTTGGGAAGTAAGATTGCCAAAGATGAGGGTTATGATCAGGTACTCTGGTTGGATAGTAAAGAGAGAAAGTATGTCGAGGAGGTAGGTAGTATGAATATTGCGTTTGTAATCAATAATGAGATTTATTCTCCCAAGCCCAAGGGGACAATTCTAGATGGAATTACCCGGCGTTCAGTTAAAACCTTGGCTGAAGATCTAAATTTTGAGTTCAACGAGGATCCTTTGACCATTGATTCCGTCATCCAATCCATAGAATCTGGTGATCTAACCGAAGTATTTGGTATTGGAACTGCAGCGGTAATTTCACCCGTGGGTCTTCTCAATTACATGGATCGGGATTATATTATCAATGATAATAAGATCGGCGAGATTTCACAGCAACTCTATGATGAGCTGACAGGGATACAGTATGGTCGTATTTCAGATCGTCATCAATGGATGATTGATGTCGAGTAATACCGGTGAATTCTATAATTTGATTCAAAAGTTGCTAATGCAACCAATATGGCTTATATCCAAGTAGTGTAATCTAGTATTGAATGGTATATCAAATTAAAATCAAGGTACGACATAGCTGTCCATTTCTTGAATTGACCTCACAATTCGATGGTATATCATATGGGTATTGTATCAGAGATTATGATGTCCTCTCCGTACCAGGTAAACTCACAGAGAAAACATTGCAACTGGCAAAAATCAGTTTTCCTAATTATGATGATTGGCGAGTTACTAATATCCAAGATACAATCAGTTATATTCAGATGTCCTGTCTTTGTGAGAGTATGTATGACATCTCAATTACCGATATCATACAACGTGCAGGTGGGTTGATTAAATATCCAATTTCCTATCAAAATAATTGGGAGATCTACTCGGTCATGGCATTCACCGAGCAGGTCAGTGCCAATGTGATGCGGAACCTGAATGAGATTGATGATGACAGTATTGAGATTGATATCATCTCAAATATTGATCTTGGTATTGATGGTCTGTTCAAAAGTCAGATGATCTCAGGTCCCGAATTATTTGCCTCGCTCACTCCAAGACAACTCGAGATCCTGATTGAAGCAATAGAGATGGGTTATTATGAAATCCCTCGAAATATTCGAACCAAAGATATCGCTACAAGACAGGGTAAACGACGCTATACTATTGAGAAATTACTCCGGAATGCAGAAAATAAGATAATGAAAAGTCTGACTCCTTATCTGTATTTCAAGCAGTATTTGGATCAGAAAGATTAGGTCAACCAATTTGGTCGAAGTATCTTGATTTCCACCCCGTATTTTAGTTTGTATTCCTTATTTGGTCGGGAATATCTCTCTTCCAAGATCTCATCAACCAATCGTCTGATGGGATAATGACGATCGCTGGATTTGTTCTTCCAGATTTCCTCACGAAGTAAATCTTCCTCGATACAATTGTAAATCCTGAATTTTCTAGACTCTTCTGCGGCTTCTCCACTGATTTCAACAAAGCCATCGTATTCCTGAATTTCTATATAATCAAATTCTATTGCAGTTGGATGCTCCTCTTCATTGGTTACATCCTCTGGTATTTGTTTATCTACCCGTTCGGGAGTAGGTATTTTTGGTTTGAAACTTACATTTGACAACCGATCGATCTCTGATCGGAATTTGGTAGTTAATTTTTCTATTTGATCAGCACGTTTTGTTCGAGCCATGAGTTTAGAAAATTCTTCAAGATACAGGATATAAGCGAAACCAGATTGAACTGTCTTATCCTTCACAAAAAACGCGATATTGTGGAGGATTTTCTGAGGAGAGGTATACTTCTCAATAATAGTCATAATGGTATTATCCATCGTTTCAGTCATATGATTCATGGTCATCAAAATAGTATTTCCCGTTCTACGTCGAAAAGGTCTAACCAGTTTGATGAGTTTGAGTTCCTCTCGCATGAAATTCTGAAATAATTCATGGAAGGTATACTGTACGTCTTGATACATATTCCTGTCCTTTCGTTCCAGATACTCGTCCCAGACTGCAAGATAGAGCATTGCTGGTCGTCGAGGGAGGGTGAATACCATCCAATACGGGACGGTCTCTTCCAAATTATCATAGGGATTGATATGTCTGGCATTTATTTTCTGCCACTTTTTCCTTGCTATATCTAGGTAAACTTGGGGATCATCTGGATTACCTTCTACTTTTGGAAGTCCAAATGTCTTCTTGGGCAGTCCATATTTGGAAGGATCACCATGAAAAGATAGGATGATTTTCATCCATTTTTTTGCATTCTCACCTAGAACTGTAGCCATGGTAAAATCCTGTTATATCCAATTGATGTAATAATCTTAATTATAATTTGCTATTATCCGAATACATATCAACATTTCATCAGCACATCTTATCTTTTCAAGAATTTGATCAGTTGAAGAACAGAATTAGCAAACAATAATATTAGTGATTACTAATTCTATTCCATGAAGGTTGAGGATGTCAATATCGAGGATGATTACATCGTCGTAAAACCCAGCGATACAATCGTTGTGGTCTCAAAGAAAATAGCAGAAGCAGCCATTCCCGATGCAATCGTTGTCAATGATGATAATGAGGTTCTTGGAGCGTTAGATGTTTATGATATCATCTCAAAGGTGATAGCTCCAGAAAAAGATCTCAAATCGACTACTGCCGAGGATATTATGTATGCCCCACCACCCGTTCGATTAGCTACAGAATTGAGTGTAGTTGAGAAGATTATGGGTGATCTTGAAGTATCTGTACTACCCGTATCAGATAAGAATAACACATTACTTGGTGTAATCACGATGATGGATGTCATGGAAGGATTAGCTTTGGCCAATCGTTCGATTATTGACCGGATACTGGGGAGATAAATTATGAAACGAGGAGGTGGACACCGCGGTGGTAGTTTCGGAGGTGGCCGTTCTAGTGGCGGTAGCTTTCGTGGTGGTGGTATGCGAAGTTCGAGAATGAGTCGTTCATCACGACGGTATCATCATCATCATCATCGACGTCGGTATCGTCCCTATTATGGTAGACCCTATTATGGTCGGAGGGGTTACTATGGCCGACCCTATCGTTCTGGTAGTGGGATCATAGGTCTTATTGTATTTCTCTTCATCGTAATGTTGATTGCAACGATATTTATCGCAGGTGCAGCCTCATCAACGACCAATCATACCATTGAACTTGCACCGGGAACCAGTTTTGCGGTGAGCTACAGTTCCTTCTCGGATAGTGGAGTCAAGATTGATGTGATTAACGGTCGAATGGAGACCTATATTTTCAATGGAGAACCTGCAAAAAGTCAGACGGTCAGTAAGTCTTATAATTATTCAGGCACTCTTGATTCAAATGACTACGAATATGCTGGATTAAGCCTGACTGATGGCTCCTATGCTAGTGTTACCTGGGTAGCTTCATCTCCAGTGAATTATTACGCCATACGTGGAGAGCAGAACCTGGTCAAGTGGGAAGGCGGAGACAATACTCATTTCTATGATAATTATGGTGATACAGGATCTCATACTCTGACCGTCAGTAAAAGTGACAATTACTATTTTGCTGTTGAGAGTCTAACCCCAAATAATGCCTATACCATGAATATTGATTTGACTATACCAGTTCATGATTTAACAGGATCGAAGTCTCAATTTTCAGGTAGTCAAACATTGTCTGGTTCTGATGTCAATGGTGATACCATGGTATTCTACAATCCCACTTCTGATGATGCCAGAGCTCATGTATCGATTGAATCTGCATTCAGTTTCGGTGTTGTCTTCATAACGATCATGGCGTTAACCATTGGTGGGTTGTACTTATTGTATAAGCGTGCCAAGCCAAAAGCAAGCCAGAATACCTCAACCGGATCTTCTTCTGGTGGTCAAGTTGGTGCCAAAGAGGAAATTCAGCAGACCTTATTGAATCGAAATAATACAGCCTCTCAGTTCAAAACCCGTCCGCAGGCAAAATACTGTGATACTTGTGGCAGTGCAGTACTACCAAACTCTAAGTTCTGCATTGAATGTGGACAAAAGATCTAAGCATCAATTCCTACTCCGATTAATAGTTTCCAATCAGAATTGATTGGCAGACTTACTCCCTATTACACGAATCATCTATGTACACTCAATATCCTTAAATCATTGAAATAAGGTCATGTGATATTGGCTAGATCAGTACTTACCAAGGTTACATTCGCATCTGCCAGTCTAAGCGCAGCCTTACTGAATCAATTCTTTCAGGCAAAAGCTCAATTCTTCTATATTGTGGAGATGAAACTCTCACCTGAGATCTATGCTTTGGCATTGTTTATCTGGGCAATATGGAATGCCATTAATGATCCACTTGCAGGATGGTATATGGATCGGCAAACTACACGCTGGGGGAGAAGATTACCCTGGATGATCCTGTTCTGGTTGCCTCTGGTCATCTCATTTTCCTTAATTTGGTCGCCACCGATTACCTGGGTTGGAAATAATTTGAAATTATTTCTCTGGTTGCTTGTGATCCTGATTATCTTTGATACCTCATATACCGTGGTTATTTTGGCATGGGCTGCCTTATTTCCCGAGATATTCACCGACCAAAAAGATCGTAATATTGTGGCAGGATTACGGCAAATCTTCTCATTAGGTGCTTTGATCCTGTCTCTGGTCATCCCTCCTTTCTTTATCACCGATGGGGATATTCTGAGTTACAAATATTTTGGCTGGTTACTCGGTCTCATTAGTTTTATCAATCTTGGTATCGCATTTGTTGGTTGCAAAGAGCCGAAATATCACGATACAGTAATTGTGAACAAAAATTCGCTGCTGGATAGTCTTCGTGAGATACTCTCCAATACCAGTTTCCTAGCATTTTTACTGGGAAATCTGGTAACCTACTTTGCCTATGGTCAGGTCTTGGCAATGTTACCATTTTATCGTAAATTCATCCTAGGTGTTGATCAGCAATTTGAGATGCTGGCATATACCAGTGCTCTCGCCATAACTCTCCTATCTCTGATCTTTTGGGTTTGGTTCACCTCAAAGAATGAGCCGAGATTCACCTATCTCTTCTCTGCTGCCTGTTTTGGTTTGGGTCTGATCCCGATGTGGTTTGTGACCACCGGTTTTCAGGCTATAATGATTATGGCACTGGTCGGATTTGGCCTGACCGGTCAGCTCATTGTAGTTGATTTACTATTGGCTGATGTAGTTGATCAGGATTATGTGAATACAGGTACACGTCGTGAGGGTATATTCTTTGGCTTCAATGGGTTCTTCATCCGGCTCTCAATTCTGCTGCAAGCCATAAGTTTGGCAGTGATCACTCGTCTGACGGGATTCGATGAGTACAAAGAGGTACAGACTCGACTTGCCAAGACTGGAATCAAGATCCAGTTCATTCTCCTTCCCTTTCTGGGATTTGCCTTTGGTTTTTGGGTAATCTATCGGTATTATAATCTCCATGGCCGTACTTTGAAGGAACAACGAAAGAAGGTAGAAGAGATGATCCAACATGACACTGCAGATGCCAATTCAAAATAAGTTCGGATATCCTCATATGTGCAATTCTACCGTCTCCTTTGGTGTTTTTTATTAATGCTGATTTGTAAATTACCATAGACGATGAACGAAGAGTTACTTGACGCACTGGTAGAACATATGAATGCTGAATTTGAGAGCTATTACATTTATTTATCAATGTGTGGCTATTTTGAGAAAGAATCCTGGGATGGTTATGCCCATTGGATGGATCTTCAGGCAGAAGAAGAGAGAGAACATGCGATGAAATTCTGGGATCATCTGATCCAACGTGGTGTCAATCCCCAATTACTGGATATTAGTGCTCCAAAAAATGCTTGGGAATCACCACTAGACGTTTTTCAAGATGCGCTGGCCCATGAGAAGATGATTACGGAAAAGATCGAGAAATTGATGGATGAAGCTATCAAAGCCAATGATCATGGTGCACAAAATCTGCTCCGCTGGTTTGTCGACGAACAGCTGGAAGAGGAAGCAACAGTTGGAGCAATCGTTGACCGACTCAAACGAGTGGATAATGATGCCAAAGGGTTGATGCTAATTGATTCTGAACTGGCAAAACGAAGTGACACCGAGGTTTAATTCTCACTGATTCTCATGTAATTCTGATAAATTCACTAAACGAGACACGCTCACGACATAATGGACAGTAGTTTTTATTTTTAATCCAGGTAGACAGATGGTCCTCATGTCCACCTGAATTACAGTGTGGACATACTACAATCTTACCACTATCTGATTGATCCCACGAACTAAAACAGACAATACAGTTGTGATTCTCCAATCGTTTGGGTAAGTCGGCTATCCATTGGTTATATTCTGCCTCCTCAAGGGGATTTCCCTCCAGAAATTTATTCTGAAAGGATTCCATCGCATTCCTGACCCCAGCTCTTCGGGATTCCGGTACCCTGATCCCAGCTATTCTGACATCCTCATCCGAATTCAGTTGTTTCAGATAAGTCGTGATTTGATTGTCTAGTGATTGTTTAAATTGATCTATTGTTTTTACAGTTTGATATTTGAGACGGTGACTCAATCCCGATAATTTATGTCGTAAACTAACCTCAGAGCCACAATTGGAACAAAATTTGGCTTCGGGTACTAATTCAGCATTACACTGATCACAATATCCCATATCAGTAGATATCGCTTCATCATATAAAATCATCATCACTTGTAGTAACTCTATTTTACTTGTATGTGGCAGAGCATACTGTAATGTTGGATGCCTATGAGATCAGGAAAAACAAGTTCGAGATAGTTGATTCCGCATTTATCGAATTGCGCTCGAAAAAGATGTTATATTATCGCTTGGTACGATTTGTTCTCATTCTTCTGATTATCCTAATCTCCACCTTTATCGTCCTGTCAATTTCCACCTTGAATTTACTCTGGTTACTGACTACGATTATTCCCGGTGCATTTGTAGTCTATTTCTATCGTAGTCTACAACGACTCAAATTGAGCTTGTCTCCACAGATCAGTTCTATCATTTTAGAATTCAGTAAAGAAAAGCAGATAGAATTATTCCGTATCCGCAGGTGGCAACAGACCAAAATGGATGAATATCTCGAAGAAGATGTTCGTTACAATCAGGCAGTGGGATTTCGCGTAACTTGGTTTGACGATGGATTTTTGGAACTGGAGATCATAGTTGATGAGAATTTTCCCGGTCAGGTGATCTTTCAGACCTATGATTTTCTGGTTATCGCTGAATTATACAAATTATTTGAGTTGGTTACTCCTGACCTAGATCGGTGGGTCTATCAACTTGAGGATGGTTCTGTATGGCCAGAAGAGGCAAAAGGAGAAATTGATACTGAACAATTAACTGTAAAAATACCCTGGATACTTCGGGAATATTTTGATGGATTATAATTAGCACTTCCTGTCAT
>Ga0102944_1001043_pt1 | contig 19490 bp, 12 predicted proteins | sample SalPonD_shore_MG_FD_78172 | JGI IMG/M metagenome (GOLD analysis project Ga0102944, IMG submission 78172) | Salt pond soil microbial communities from South San Francisco under conditions of wetland restoration - Salt Pond MetaG... | ecosystem: Environmental > Aquatic > Marine > Intertidal zone >...
GTTTCTGCGCATACACCGATCGTTTATTATCAATATGAATAAGATAAAAACCGTCAGCTACGATGAGATTACCCTGGAGAATGAAACCCTGCCGGTTGGAAGAACATATCGTAATGAAGTCATACAACGATTACATTTAAATGACGAGTAATTTAAAAAAGATTGATTAGGGAAAGAAATTATAAGTACTTCGGATGTATCATATTTTGATAAAATGCCGTGAAAATCAGCTGGGTACTGATACAAAAGGATAAATCTTTCCATGTTGAAGAAGGGCAGGAAATGGTTTCACAGGGAGTATCTATTATGGTTTTTTAATTAGCCTCAGATAATCATAATGTAACTGAAACCCAATAAAACTTCGGTGTATGAACTTATGGACAGAGCAGAGGAATAAGGTAGTTCTTAGTATTATGCAGGATAAATTAAAGAGAATACAAGTTCGGAATATGGGTATTATTATAAACTCACAATCGCTGTCTGATATGGTTAGTAGATTACGAGGGGACCGATATCTCTAAGGTATATTTAGCTTATGTTAGTATATACTATATATTATTGGGTTTAATTAAAGTTAATATAAGTAATTATTCGTAATGTTTGCATTTATTTAATAATATTTCAGTTGACAAGTGCCAAATTCAATCGGGTATGGATTTAAAAAAGTCCCTGTATTAAATAAATATTTTTTAGACAAAAACGAGTAATAATGCATATAGATAAATATATTATAAATAAAGGTGTAAAAATATAACGCTGATATGAATTATATTTATTTTTATTTAAATACGATATTGAATTTATAAGTAAATATTCTATCTTACGCCTTAGGAGGTTCTAAAGTTATTTTATGAGGATTATAAAAAAAGATATCTTTTTTGTGCCGTATTCTTGAACATCGTTTTAGTAATTAGAAATTATCTTCCTAATTACCTAGTAATAAGTTAAGCCTTACAAAATAAGTTCATTGATGATCTCTCGTATATCATAATTATAATTAAGATCATCTTTTATTGACAAAACGCTATTTTATTTAATCTCATCCCGGATTTAGTTTTGAGGAGATCCAGGTGCATATAATCAGGATTTCAGATATGAACGGTAAAAATAAATTGGAAGATAATCATTTATGGTTGCTTCTAAGAAAAGATGACAGGGAAGCGCTTTCGGGACTTTTTAAAAAATATTATAAGCCACTTTTAAATTACGGGTTAAGTTTGGTTTTTCAGCGAGAGTTAATTAAAGATAGCATCCAGGAATTATTTTATACGATTTGGGAATCCAGAGAACGCTTGAAAGATATAGAGTATATACGTCCCTATCTTTTTGCATCAATGAGAAGAATGGTTTATCGCCAACTGAGTATTCAGGATAGGCGTCATAAAAGGGATGAACTTTATCAGGTGGAAACCACTGACATGGAATTGAATGCAGAGCAGATTATAGTGATGGAAGAATTGAAAAAGGAAAAAAGTGAACGGCTGCGTTTAGCTATTCAACAACTAAAAGGCCGGAATAGAGAAGCAGCTTTTTTGAAATTTTATAATGGGCTCAGTAATTCAGAAATTGCCGAAGTTATGGGTGTTAGCGATCAAAGTGTATATAACTATATTTATCGTGCAGTCACAATACTACAGGAAAGTTTAAATATTTCTATTTCTGCTTAATGAATGTTAACGTTAAAATTGAATTTATACCTACCTTTTAGATATATCGGCACAAGTTTTTTTACTATAAGAAATCGTTTTAGCTACTTAATTCATGCAACTACAATAGGTATGACGTAAATGTCTCTGTTAGTTTTCTTAAAAAACAGGTTTATCGGGGATGTTTTACCGTGAGATATGGAATGTCACCATCAAAAAAAGATACAGATTGGTTGGGACCCATCCTGAAATAGGTTGACACTAAAAAGGAGATAATATGTCAACTTATATCAGGACAACACCTTGTACATTCTGTTCCGTGGCCCATCCTACCTATAAAAACTATCAGATCATTATTTGGCTTTAAAGCTTAGGGAATATATGTGAAAACTAAAATAATGATCGATTAATCCGGGACCTGTCCGGATACTATATCTCATCTCAAAAATATAATCTCAAATTTTTTCAAAAAAATGTGAGTAGAATCGGAGAAGGACTTTCTTTCTAATAGTAAAGGAAGTTATAAATAAATAGTAATCGTTTGCATTTATCCGATAAAAAATTAACCGATTTATTATGCGATGACTCTTTTGTCCGATGGATAAAGGGGAAAGCCTACCCTATTGAACAAAAAAGATGGGATCAGTGGGAAATTGAAAATATACTTAATCAGAAGCTTAAAAAAAGGGCTGAATCCCTGTTTTCTCAATCATTGGAGCTGGATGAAGGAAATGACCTGGATGTTCAATTGAACAGACTGGAATCCCGGATTGATAAAGCCTCAGACCAATCAAAAGGATTAATACAACATAATAAGAGTAAAGTAAGCCATTATTACATGGCCGTTGCTGCAGCCATTGCCTTACTGGTTACCGTGTTAAGTTCCGTGTATTATTTTTATCAGTCATACTCATCAAATGAAGGAAAGAAAACAACATTTGCAAAAGTTGAAACCAGGTATGGAGAAAAGAAATTACTGACATTTAATGATGGTTCATCTATACGGCTAAACTCGGGTTCGACCTTGCGCTATAAACAGGATAAAATTAGTTCAAATCATATAGAGGTTTGGCTAAGTGGTGAGGGCTATTTTAATATCAGTCATAACCCGAATGGGAGTATCAGGTTATTTATCGTTCATACGCCGGATGGAGAAGTACGTGATTTAGGTACTAAATTTGATGTGGACACAAGGTGTGGAGAAACAAGTGTTGTGCTGGAGAGGGGAAAAGTTCAAGTGATATTCAATACAACCACACATCATAAAAAGATTAAAAAGGTACTTCTTCCCGGAGAACGCGCTGTTTACTCTGCATCACAGAACAATATTCGGGTTCAGGAAGTCGATACCAAACTCTATACTTCCTGGGTGGATGGCAAAATAAAATTTCACAATACCTCACTTCAAAAGATCATTCGGAATATAGAATCCACATATGGGGTAACCATAGAGGTGGAAAATTCAGCATTACTCGATGAAAAAATTACCGGAACACTTCAAAATCCGGATTTAAAAACCTTGTTAGAAAGTCTGAAACGAATATTTCATTTGAAGATTAAAAAGATAAACGCTGACAAATATATACTCAATAAGTGATAGATATTTCAAAATGATTAAATGCAAAGATCAATTAAGACCGGAATATCAATATAGAAGATAAAAAGGTACAAATATATGTTAAGGAAAATACGAATCTTAGAGTATCTGGTGTTGCTTTTGGTCGTAACGAGTTTAGGATATGGCCAAAATATAAGCAATAACTGGTATCAAAATGTTATGAGTCGGAGTACGGCTTCGGTTATAACTTCCAATGCCAAAGTACGATTGCAGGATGCTTTGCAAAGGTTGGAAAATGAATATAACGTCTCCTTTATGTATAAAAGCGGTTTGCTGATTGGTTATTATGTTAAACCCACAGTTCAGTTTACCAACTCTTTGGGAGAGAAGTTACATTACCTGTTAGATCCCCTGGATTTAAAATTTTACCGCCTGAATAAACACACTGTAATTATTGAGTCCGGACAATCAATTAAGCATGTTGCCAAATCGAGGATTGCCATTCATCATGTAAATGGTAACGTTACCGATTCCAAGGATGGCAGTCGTCTGCCTGGTGTAAATGTGGTGGTCAAAGGAACGACCCACGGAACCTCCACGGATAAAAATGGCAAATATGACCTGGATGTCAGTAGTCCCCTTGATACGCTGGTGTTTTCCTATATCGGTTATAAAACTCAGGAAATTCCAATTAGAAGCCGCAAGACCATTAATGTGCAAATGGTGTCTAAGACTATCCAGGGAAAAGAGATGGTAGTTGTTGGATATAAAAGTGTGGCCAATAAAAATCTGGCGGATGCCGTATCTACCGTAAATGTTGGAGATTTACAGAATGTACCTGCATCAACTATTTTAGACAACCTGGCAGGTAAAGTTCCGGGAATGCAAGATATCGTCAGAACCGGGTTACCCGGCGCGTCAGGCGGAGGGCTGGTAATTCGTGGTAACACAAATCTTTCTGCTGCCAGTGACGTTTCAGGATTAAGTAGCCCGCTTTATATTGTTGATGGGGTACCAATGTCACTGCAGGATTTTGCCGGATTTAATGTTACACAAAATGACTTTTTTGCTACCTTGGATCCGAATAATATCAAATCCATTACCGTTTTGAGAGATGTGGCTGCGACAGCAATATATGGTGCAAGAGGTTCTAATGGTGTGGTTATTATACAAACGAAACAAGGTGTTAAGGGAAAAACACGAGTATCTTTTAGCAGTAAAAACGGAGTGGTTTTCCAACCTTCCAAAATACCTGTATACATAGGTCAAGCCGAAAGAATTGAAAAGGTAAAATTAATAAATCAAAGTCTTAAGACTTTATTTGGAAATCAACCTGAAATTGATATCAGAAATGGTTTGGCAGTCAAAGGGTATCTATTCCCACCGGTTCTGACCAATTATAATAATCCCTATTATAATAATGCTTATGATTACCAGTCAATGTTCTATCAGCCTGGATTTAATCAGCAATATAATTTGGCTTTACGTGGTGGTACTATCAGTAACTCCTATAGGGTCGGTTTAGGATATTATAATGAAAAAGGAATATTAAAAGGTACGAACTTTAATCGTTTTACCTTAAATGCCAATCTAACAAGTGATATAAGTAGTATCGTTCATAATGTTTTAACTACCAGGTTGGTATACATGAACCGATTAGGAGGTGGAAACAGTTATCTGAAGACACTTCCAACGAGTCCCACCAATTTACTTTCTTCGCTGTATTATAGAACTCCTGAAGAACTGTCATTGCTTAAAGGCCAACTTGGTAATACCGAACAAAGTAATAAAACATATTTGGGCACAGTAAGTGAAGAGCTGAGGCTTAAGTTTTCAAAAAACCTGACTATGGATAATCAGGGTTCTGTTCAGGCAAATTTTGGTAGAAAAAGTTATTTCGTGCCATCTTATGCTTCAACAAATGGGTTTTCTGAGTTACAGGATGCAAATAATAATAATTTTATTTTAAGTGCACACTCAACTTTAGATTACTTGAAGACCCTTGGAGAATTCCAAATTGCCGCTCTGGGTGGTACCGAACTTAATATAAACCGCTTGAGCATGTTTCAACTTTCTGCTGAAAATGGTCCGAGCAACCATTTACAGGTAGTACAGGGATATCAAAATGACAATATCACTGGTTATAGTGATAATGTTGTAAGTAATATGTTTTCATACTTTACTGATGTATCATTAAAATTTAAGGATCGTTACAAAATTGAAGGAGTTCTCAGAAGAGACGGTTCATCCAGATTCGGTTCGAATAATAAATGGGGTACCTTCCCTTCGCTAAAAGCCTTCTGGATATTTACCAACGAACCCTGGATGCATTCTTTAAATAGTGTGTTATCATTTGGTAAAATAAGAGTTTCATATGGTATTGCCGGTCAAATGGCCAGTGACCCTCTGCTTCAATACAATTCATTTATTTCTATCAATAATATAGGTTCGGGTATCAATAATATTTATGCGGATAAGATGAATACTACCACCTATGGTGGGGAAGGTGCCGTGGTTCCCGATTTTAATAAAATTGCTAACCGGTCACTGTCATGGAGTAAAACTAATGAAGTTGATTATGGTTTAGACCTACATCTTTTTCAACATCGAATTTATATCTCATCAGATTATTATTCCAGATATATCAGTGGCGAGGTCTTCCCTTCTATGCTGGCCCCGTCTATGGGATATAATTCCATAAGTTCCAACTTGGTAGATATGATTAGTAATGGGTGGGAAACAAATGTAACAGGTTACTTATTCCCCAGATCGAATGATTTTCAATGGAGCTGGACTTTAAATTTAGCCCAAAATAAAACGGTCGTTGCAAAACTGGGTAATGGAGGTCGTGATTATATTAACGGTGATTATGCATTTGTTGAAAACCAACCAGCTTTTCAATATTACACCTATAATTATCTGGGCACACTTCAGAATACAAAGGATCTTCCCGTTGACCCTATGACCGGTCAATACATAAATTATTTATGGGCAGATGCAGGCCTTGCTCTAAATGAACAAGGCAAGATATTTCCCGGAATGCCATTATTTACGGATGTCAATGGTGATTATCAGATTGATGGAGGAGATTATGGATATGATAAAGAAATCATACAGGGGAAGTCTCCACAACCTAAAATTTATGGCGGACTTGGAACCCAGGTAAAGTATAAAAACCTTAACCTGAATATTCATAGTTCCTTTTCATTTGGGAGCTGGATATATGATACATATCTGCATGACATGTTATCCCACTATGATTCGGCAACCGACTTTTTTACTTATGCATTATATAAACTGCCGAATATTCACTTTTGGAATCAACGCGGTTCTCAGGCTTATTACCCGATGCGATATATTAATTATTCTGGTGGTGGTAGTGCCCGATCCTTCCGAAATTCATCTATGTTCCTGGAAAGAGGAGATTACTGGAGTATTGATAATATAACCCTTTCATATAACCTGCCGGTCAGAATAACGGATAGGATAGGTGTGAGAGGTATTAATATCTATACTACGATGCGAAATGTATACATGTGGAAAAGGAGCCATGTACCTGATCCCAGAATGATAACCAAAGAAGGGTATTATAATGGACAAGGTTATCCGCTTTCAAGAAGTATGGTTATCGGTACTAAAATTAATTTTTGATAAAGGCATAATACAATGAAGAAATTAATATACTTAATATTTGTCATTTCTATCATTTCTGGTTGCAATGGTAATTTCTTATCGCCACAACAGAATGATGTGGTTTACAATGGAAATTACTGGAAAAGTGCTGGTGATGCCCAAAAAGCGGTTAATGGAACTTATGCATTATTCCGTGGCTTGATGGTCAATGCACAAATGTATAATCGTGGTGACGTTACGACCGGATATTTCAACAAAGGTTGGAACGGTGGCTCCAGTGATCAATTTTATTTGCCCGGAAATTTCGATGATGCAACAAGTAACCAGAAATCCTGGGGGGCAATTCAGTCTTATGCTGATTGGAGTGGGTATTATAAAGTTGTTGCCCAGGTAAATTCAGTGATATATCATATTAATAAAATGCCGGATAAGCAATTTTCGGATGGACAAAAAAGTTCTCTGTTAGGGCAGGCTTATTTTTTACGGGCTTTAACTTATTATGATATTGCGAAAATATGGGGTAATGCTCCATTGACGTTAAATCCAATTGAAAGCTCCAAACAAGTTTTAAATACGGCTACAAATACGTTGATCACTTTACCCAGATCAACGGATGTTCAAATTATGGAGGCCGTTCTTGCCGATACAAAAAAAGCTGTCGATCTGCTACAGTTTGGCGGTCCGGCTATTATGGCTAATAAAGGAAGTGCACAGACGCTGGCGGGTTATGCTAACTTGTGGATGGCATTTTTGAAAAAAAGAGATGGTAAATCATATAATTCCTATTATGCCGCAGCTGTTAAAGCACTTGAAGATGTCGTGCAAAATGGTGGATATAGTTTGGCAAGTTATTCCAGTAACAGCGATATACAAAATATATATAAAGGTAGTTCACCGGAAGCTGTTTTTTATTTAAACATCTCAGTTGATCAAGGCGAGAGTTATCGTGTTGATAATGGGGGGATTCAGTTTTTAACCTGTAAGGTTCCGCCCCTAAATGGTGATCCAACGCAAGATAGGGCCAGCAGTATAAATTGGGTTCCCCATTCTGTGAAGAAATTGATATATCCCGAATATCCAAATGATAAGAGAGCCGATTTATTCTTTGAAGCCTGGGCATCTACATATAATGAACCGTTTTCTGATGTAAGTCCGACAGCTACCAATAGAGATTCAGTAACCTGGATGACAAAATTTGCCTCATTCCAGGAAGATCCGAATCACCAGCCGAATGAATTTACTGCTTACTTCGCTAATTCTGATATACCGGTATTTCGTTACACTGGTGTGAAATTGTTATTGGCTGAAACTTATGTTAAGAATAATGAATCCGGTAAAGCACTACCTATTATTAATGAAATTCGAGCTAGAGCAGGTCTGGGCAATTATTCAGGTTCGGATATACTTAATGAAGTCCTTCAGGAAGAAACGAGTGAGTTAATAGGAGAAGGTAAACTTTTCTTCGCCTATATAAGGAATGATTATATCCAAAATATACCAGAAATGACTCCTAATCGATATGCGGAGAAAGGTTATTATTGGCCGGTTAGCAGTAATATCCTGACAGAAAATAAAAAAATAAAGCAAACCCCATATTGGCAAGGCAAAACTAATTGGTAATTCAAAAATTAGATAATTATGAAAAAAATATACATACTCATACTTTCCTTCATGGTATTGGGGATCGTTGCCTGCTCAAATAATAGTTATATCATTGGCGGTAATGTTCAGAAAAGTAATAAAGTTAATGTAACTACTTTTCAATTTCTTCAGCAGGATTCTGTTATTACTGAAACAGCCGATTTAATCAAAAGGGCAGGATTAGTCAATTTAGTAAACGGTAACGTTACATTTATAGCACCTAGTAATTTTGCCGTTGACAGATACCTAAGACGTCGTAATAACAGGATGCTTCGTTTAAATCCTGATACTACGCTACTAACCCTGAATCATATTAGTATTGATACGCTACAACAACTAAAAATGTATGTTGTTAAAGGTAAATGGACACGTAATACTATCCCGAAAGACGGCATTAAGTTGGCTACACTTGAACAAGGAGACAGCCTTCGCTTATTTTTACAGAAATCAAACAGCGAACCTGCTGCTGCATGGGATGGTGCAGGTGTGTCGGGTTGGGGTTATCAGTATACCAATTGGATGCAATCTGACCCACTAAAAGTCTTTGTCGAGTTCAAAAGAGGTGAATATTGGGAAGAGACCGGTCAGCAGCGAGCTGCCCTGGGATTCAATAATCCGGAAACGGACAAGGTCTATCAAATGTATCTTTCTGACATTGAGACTACAACGGGAGTTATTCAGATTCCTTATGTCGGAAATTATAACTACCAAGCTCACACGTATTATCCTACCCTGTTCTTCTATGGCACAACGGCTGATGATAAGTTGTGATTAATGATTTAATTAAAAATTATATATATCAATTATGAAATCGAGATATTTTTACATAATCGCTGTCGTATTCGCCGGGTTTGTGGGTTTAACAGCCTGTACTCATAGCATTTCAGGACAAACCGGTTTCTTAAGTCCGAATATTTATTTGAAAGGCCCGGATACGCTTATTATCCCTCTTGGAATCAATGGGACTACTAATCCAGCCTTTTTGGATGGTTCTACACAGCCTGTCAAATTTTCAATTGATAACGTTAAAGACTCAACAGGAAACAGGGCTACCCAGTTTTTTGAGAAATTCCAGACAAAAAATTGGATAAAACCCTATGATTATCAAACGGATACAACGCTTGCACTTATAAATGCAAAATTAAGCGAGATAAATGTACCCCCATTAAGTATAAATCCTGTTAATGGCGCTTTACAATATCTGAGACCTTCACGAAATCTGATGAAGTGGGCAGGACTTGTATATCATGTCGATGTAAAAGCCAGTAATTCAAAGGGGGGAGAAATATTAAAAAATTATGCTACAATTAAATTAACTGCTAATAGCAAACCTTTTACATTCACCAGAAGTACTGTGGCCATTATCTTGCTTAATCCACAGGGTGAAAAGCTATTTACTTTATATGATTACATCAGTCCGACAGACATAGCCAAACATCAGAATATCTATGATAGAAATGGCAAGGAGTTGATAGATGTCTATAAAAAAAGTGATACACCAACTACGGGTGTTAAAATATTGATTCAGTATAAGGATGCCGAAGGGAAAATTTTTGCTGCAAAGGAGTATAATACATATTCGGCAGGTACACAAAGTTATTTCGATTATGCCGTCAACAGGCAGAATACCTCTGAGGGGGCTATGATTGAATTCCCCATTACTCCCTGGCCGGTGAATCACACTCTACTTTCATATTTAAAAGGGGGGACTTATAATTATACCGTTTTGGATACTGCATCGCTTCATCAACAAGTCTATAATGAGAGTAAATATGCTCACCTTCAAGCATGGCCGGATTCTAGTTGGGGAGCCAATAAATTTTATGTTCGACTTCGCTCCGAAATTGAATTCAATGAACCTGGTACATGGGTTATTTCTGCAACATTCCCCTATACCCATATAGACCAAACATTTTAACAGCATGAAGTTTGATTTTTGGGTTTTGCCTTTATCAGACGGAGACGCAATGAATTGAGAACTGAAGTTTTCTGCTTGAAAATTTCAGTTCTGATTCACCTCGTATCTTGATAATGATATTTAATTGTTGCTCCGTGTAATCTAGATCACACGTTAAAAATTCCCGGCTTTCTCTTATCTATAGACTGAATTCAGCATCGTATAACTTTTAATACCTAATTTTAAACAATAAATGAATATCAAAAAGTATCTGATTTTTCTGCTCTTCGGCACATTTGCGTTTGCCGGTTGCAAGACAATTGATCATGGTCATGGTTCTGGAAATAGTACTTCACAAAATAGTTTAACCACGGCCCCAAATCACATAACGGTAAATGTTGCTGTCGTGTACCAGGACCCAAAAATAGCGGCGGAAGGTGGAAAAAGATTTCATGATATTTTTGGTTACTATGATCCTCATGAGCTAAATAAAATTTATAAAGACTCAATGGAGGCCGTAACACACCATACCGTTACTTACAAGATTGTTAAAGTTATAGATTCCGATAAAATCTGGACCCGTTTCAAGGATTCTACGGCATATCTCGATAAAAACAGGGTTTATAAGCTCCTGAGTGATCCGAAGAAAAACGAGTTTAAAGCAAAACACCCTAAATTTGATTACAAAGGGTTTGTAAAATACTATGGTTTCGATAAACTCAGAGACGAGGGTAAAATAAATGAAGTATGGGTTTGGAGTTGGCCCTATGCCGGGATGTGGGAATCGGAACAGGTAGGTAAAAATGCCTTCTGGTGTAATTCACCCCCGATTAAAATGGATAATGAAAAAATCCTGACCATCATGGGCTTTAATTTCGAAAGAACGGCAGATTTGGCTATGCACAGCTTTGGACATAGAGCAGAGTCCGTTCTAAGTAAAGTTTATGGCAGATGGAAGCCCTTAAAAGACATGACTAAGCCTAATAATTGGGAGTTATTAACCTCCCTGGATAAAGATACACCCGGAAAAGGGGGGGTTGGGAACTGTCATTTCCCGGTAAATGGTGTTAAAGACTATGACTATGCCAATAAAAGGAAAGTTAAATCCTACGCAAGTATATGGAAAAATTACCCTGACCTGGACTGGAAAAAAGCTAAACCGGAAGTTGTTGATTGTTCAACCTGGGGGTGTAGCCAAATGGGATATATGTCCTGGTGGTATCGGCACTTTCCACACTTCCCGGGTGTGAATCCTCAGGATAAAAAATTGAATAACTGGTGGTTTTATATAGTTAATTATGAATGGGCTAATCAATTGGAAAATAAACTGAATAATAAAGCAAATTCTTAAAATAATCATAATAATACCTGGACTTGGCATTAATTTTCTGTGGCTTGGGCTGGATTTTAGTATCCATTGAATGTTGTTGTGATACCGTTTATTCGATGCGGTTTCAAATTATTTATAATTGATTAACCCTGATAACCTGTTTATTTCATAATGAAAACTATATTTTGCTATTCGTTATTAGTATTCACTTTATTCTTTTCAGATACTCAGGCACAGAATAAAATAGTCAGCCTGAAAACATTGTTGACTTCTATGGTCGACCGGGATGCTCTTGCCCGGTATCCTGATCCTTATTATACCACACGGCAATTCAGTAGTTTCGACCGGGATTCGAAAAAAAAGGGAAAAGACCATTGGTTTGCCAACTGGGACCGTTCCCAATTCATCAGAATTGAGAAAAATCGCGGACGGACGGAGTATGTAATGATGGATACAGATGGACCGGGAGCTATTGTACGTTTTTGGATGACTTTTGCAGGCAGGGATGCCGGACAGGGTATTCTGCGTATTTATTTTGACGGTGAGAAAGAACCGACTATAAAAGGGAAAGCTCTTGATATCTTAAGCGGGGGGGCTCTGGCAGGTATGCCGCTTTCTATGTCAGAACCGATTAAAACTAAATATGAGATGCGTGGACACAGTTTGTATTTGCCACTTCCCTATAGTAAGCATTGTAAGATTACCTATGAAAGCAAACACCCGTTAAACCCGGGGGCTAAATCCGGCGGTGAAAGTGTCTATTATAATATAAATTACAGGGCCTACACCACAGATACCCAGGTTCGAACATTTTCCTACAAACAACTGAAAAATAATAAAAGGTTAATACGACTGATCCGGGAAAAATTACTTTTCAGAGATAAAAAATACCAATTAGCCAAAACCAGGCTAAAAACAAGGAGTTTTTCTCATACCCTTGCTATAGGAGCCTCATGGAGTTATGTAATTAATGGTCCGGCTGCCATTCGCCAACTATCTCTACAATTAAAAGCCCAAAATCCAGAACAAGCCCTTAGATCGACTGTCATCAAGATCTCTTTTGATGGAAACCGGACAGTTTGGGTCCCTGTAGGAGATTTTTTCGGAACCGGATATCAATACCGAAAATCAAATACGTGGTATACAACAGTGACGAAAAATGGTGATATGGAGACCTTTTGGGTGATGCCTTTCCATAAACAGGCACAAATAACTTTCACTAATTTGGGTAAACAAAAAGTATCTATTCGAAATGGTTCTGTTTCTTACTCTAACTGGAAGTGGGATCCATCGAGCATGTATTTCGGAGCCTCATGGCATCAGTACACCAACCTTTATACGGGTAAACATGGTGACCATGGCAGGTATTTTGACATTAATTATACCAAGCTGAAGGGGCAGGGAGTATATATAGGTGATGTATTAACCCTTTTCAATACCGCATATGCCTGGTGGGGCGAAGGTGATGAAAAAATATTTGTTGACGGAGAGAATTTTCCCTCGAATTTTGGAACCGGATCAGAGGATTATTACGGCTATGCCTGGGCCCGGCCACAACCTTTTACCAGTCATCCGTTTATTTCTCAACCGGACGGCAGCGGTAACATAACCCCGGGCTATACCGTGGATATCCGTTTACGTTCACTTGATGCCATCCCATTTAGAAAAAAATTAGTGTTTAACATGGGTTTGTGGCATTGGGCCAGCACTGTCATTGATATTGCACCAACAACATTTTACTACCTGAAACCAGGCAGCCAGGGATTGATTCCGCCGGATTGGGTCGACGCTCAAAAAGTTGTACCTCTCAGACGAAGTGATCTGATTTCACCGGTAATAAAGAATAACAGGATTGAAGCGGAGAATATGATAATTGATTCATTTTCAGGTGGTGCACTCACCTATCAGCATTTAGACAAACCCAAACTGAGCAATGGTAAACAGCTTTGGTGGTGGAACGGCAAGGTAGGAGATGTACTGCAGACAGAATTTATATCTAAAAAGAGCGGAATGTACAATGCCCTAAGCCATTTTGTCGTTGCCCGGGATTACGGGAAAGTGAGTGTTTCTATTAATGGGCAAACCGTTTTACAGAATTTTAACGCCTTTAATCCAACCGTTTCAACAAGAAAAGTAAATTTGGGCCGAGTCAAAATTAATAAAGGCGATAATGTGATACGAATTAAAATTACCGGTCAAAGTCCAATTGATAAAAAAGCTTTTTTGGGCCTGGATTATATAGAGTTTATTAAATAAAGAAATTAGCGGACGGAACGATAAATGATGAGAAAAAACGGAAGAAAACACAGACGAAATATGAAATTAATTTACCGGGTTTTGTTACCTGTTTTGATAATGTGTTATGCATTAAATGTGCAGGCTCAAGAGCTTTCAAAAGTGATTGAAGGTACAACTGGTGTCGTACAACACTTTACTGATAGCCAGCAGCAAAAGTGGAACCCGTACTATAAAACTCCATTGTTTTCATTTAAACTGAATAATGATGTCAAAAATACATTCAACTCACATGTTTCATCTGATGGTTCCCATTATAATTTTAACAACCGGTTAACGGTTAAGCTTATTGCAGATAATAAATTTCATCCGGGATGGAAAGGCCAACTCGTCTTTAAAAATATTTCCAGGGATACCTTGACAGTATCCAATGTGGTTCCTTTTGGCCAGTCAACGCATCATATGTATATAACCGGCAAAGGGGAAAATCCATTATCCCGGACTTATTTGTTTCGACCCGGTTATGAGTCGGTAAATGTTATAGTCCCCGATAACGCTTGGGAATTGGGTTTTTCCGATATCCCTCTTAATGGTAAATATTCTGTTTGTGCACTGGTGCGACGTGATTCATGGACTAAGAGAAACACGCAAGTACACCGGTTCTCCACTGTTTTATTACCGGGCGGATCGGTAACCTATAATTTTTATGCCGATCTCTATAAAGGTAAATGGCAGGAAGGAATGCGTAAAATCTTCCAGAAAAGATACCTCTATGATGTTAAAAAGTTTGACAACCACATGTTTGAACGGAAAGACCTTAAATGGATACGCCACAGCTATATAATTCATCTGATCATGACATGGGATCAACGAAATTTTTATGACCGATATACCGGTAAATACCAGCTCAAAAAATTTATCAAAAAAGGAAAACGCTTATATGGGGGAGATGATGTTATAGGGATTTGGCCGACATGGCCGGTATTGGGTTTAGACCAGCGGAATCAATGGGATATGTATAGAAACTTACCCGGTAGTCTGAAAAAACAACGGGAACTGGCTGAAATGGCGCGTTCGTATGGCACGAAATATTTCATCTCATACAACCCGTGGGATAATAGCACCCGGGCCGAAAATCAAATGAAAGGTATGGCTACCCTCATCCAAAAAATGCAAGTGGATGGGGTGGTTTTGGATACCCGTGGAAGCTCCAGTGTAGCATTGCAGCATGCTGCCGACAGCGTTCGCTCAGGTGTGGTAATGTACAGTGAAGGTATGGCCGTACCTAAAAACATGCAGGAGATTGTTGCCGGTCGGGTTCATAATGCTTTGTATTATCCCCCGATGCTGAATCTGAACAAATTTATAAAACCGGAATTTGCCATTTTCAGGGTAGCCCAGATTTACCTGGAACGAATTCGTCGTGAATTTGCCCTGTCATTTTTTAACGGGTATGGAACAGAGATAAATTTATTTCATCCCGGTACTCCATCATGGGTCGATCAGGAATACAAATTTTTGGGACAGACCGCACGTATACTGCGAGAAAATACCAGCAATTTTCTACAGAATGGATATACCCCACTAATACCTACCTTGCACGATAGTATCTTTGTTAACAAATGGCCGGATAACGGAAAGACGGTTTATACTGTCTATAGTGTTATCCCACAGGGATTCCTGGGGCCTCTTTTTCCAATTAATCCAGAAAAAGGGTATCACTTTGTTGACTTATGGAATCACCAAGAGGTTATGCCGGATACGGTAGATGGGAAAATATACGCTCCTGTTGATGTAGGTGCATTTAATAAGAAATGGCTGGGCACCAATAACGAAGGTGCCGTGGGAGCCATAGCAAAACTTCCTGCAGTTTTGCATACTCGGTTAATCGGGGATCGACTGACGTTAGAAGCTCAGGGAGGAGATTCGATTAAAATTTGGGCCGGTCGACCTGAATATGAAAAATCGCCTGTTGTATTTAATACAAAAAAAAGAACCATTCATTTACTTCGTCATTTCGGAGTCTTTGAGGGGAAATTTGTTGTCCAGTTATTTAAAAATAAAGAACTCCTGGACGAGCGTGTGGTACAAATCAATCCTGGGAAACCCAGGTTGGCAAGTAAGGTGGTGAAAACAAAACTAGCTGACCATACTCCCAAAGGCATGGTAAAAATCCCGGCGGGGAGTTTCACTATGAAAGTAACTCAGGGAGATCAATTCATACCATATCCAACCGGGGGGTATCCCAAAAAAATGTCCTTTCATTCTTTCTATATGGATCGGCACCCGGTTACGAATGCGCAATTCAAAAAGTTCATAGATGCAACCGGTTATGCTCCTAAAAATCCTAAAAACTTTTTAAAACAATGGAAAAATGGAAGTATACCAAAGGGACTTGAACAGAAACCTGTAGTTTATGTGAGTTATGAAGATGCCAGGGCTTATGCCAAATGGGCCGGGAAATGTCTGCCGACTGAGAGCGAATGGCAGTATGCCGCACAAACTCCTGATGGCAGGTCATGGCCGTGGGGTAATTCAAAAGTTAAGGTTCAAAAAAATCGCATAACGAGTACCTTACAAACCATTAAATACAAAGGACTTAATTCAAATTCGGCTAATCTCGGCAATGACACACTTGACCCGGTTGGTTCTTATCCCAAGGGGGTTAATCCTTATGGATTGGAGGATCTGGTGGGATCTGTCTGGCAAATGACAAACGATCTGTATAAAAATGGAAATTACAATTTCGTAATCCTTAAAGGTGGAAGTTATTATAAACCTACATCAAGTTGGTGGTATGTGGAAGGTGGACCGCGAAAATTGACATACCGACAGATTTGGCTTAGGGTTTCTCCGGGATTCGAACGTAACGCAACGGTTGGATTTAGGTGTGTTAAGAATGGAAATTAATAACCAGAGCTTTAAAAAAGCTCTGGTTAATAAGATAAAAACCGTCAGCTACGATGAGGTTACCCTGGAGAATGAAACCCTGCCGGTTGGAAGAACATATCGTAATGAAGTCATGCAACGATTACACATTGATTAGGGAAATCAGATAGAAGGCTACTGTTAAAATTGTGTATCAGGCTGGATCCAATATGCTTATGATCTCTTTATATGGATTCCCGGCCCTATTTGAATGGAAAAAAGCAATCAATGCAGACAAGTGGAATTACCGGGAAGTCCGTTCAGCATCCATAAAGTACGGTAGCATAAGTACAAATAGTTTTTATACTTATTGCAATATTCGTTTCATCTTCTACTGGTATGATTGTGAAAAGCGGTTACAATCCTGCCTGATAATCCGGATACCATTGATAGCCGAACTATTCGTATAATCCGGCAACTGTTCATGATCACCAGGTCGTAACGAAATCAAATCGCCTGCATTTTCAATAAATTACAATTGCAGTGGACGTCGGAAGGCATTGTCAGAACGCGATGCCGGGTTTGCCATTCCAATTGAATATCTATTGGTCCTTCGTCCTCTCTGATCTGAATTATCAAATAATTCCAAATAATTAAAATGAGACTCTGATACTTGACAGGTTGTTATTCCTCGATTAAATTTATAAAAATCAATAACATTCACAAAGGAGGAGGCTCATATGAAAAGGAATTTTATTTTGTCGGGCTTAATTATGGCGATAGTATTATTACCGGGATTGATTAACATACAGGTTCTGTATGCTCAGAAAGTGGCGACTTCAATTCAATCTGATCAGTCCGTTGCTTATCAGGTAGTGTTTGACATTACGAGTAAAGATGCGGTAGCCCAGAATCAGGTGCTCCGTGACGCGGGACTTATCAGAGATGCGCATCCGGATGCACAAGTAGAAGTGGTATTGTATGGGCAGTCCCTGGACCTGATTCTAAAAGATAAATCTACTCATGCCGATGAAGTAAAAAGTCTGGTCGATAAAGGAGTTTCATTCAAAGTTTGTCATATAGCCATGGATCATCATCATATAAGTGAATCCCAGCTGATCTCCGGCGTTGGCACTGTACCTGACGGTATCTATGAAATCATTTCAAAGCAAAAACAAGGATGGGGTTACATCAAGATAACGCCTTGAGAAAAGATGAGTAATTGAAATCGTTGCTTAAGAATCAGTAAGCACGAAAACAGTAACTCAATAAATATTCACTCAAAACTTCAATATCATGAAAGATCAAAAATTGAGTCGCCGTGGATTCATAAGTACCGTATCCTCCGGCGCAGCAGCTATGGGACTTTCTATGCTCGCCTCACCATTACAGGCAGCAATGAAGCAGTCCGATACTATATTATCGTTGCCGGATGATCCTGATAAATGGTTCGAACAGATCAAAGGCAAGCACCGAATCGTATATGATGTACCCGAGGCCAATGGTATTATGCCTTTTGCATGGCCCAGAGTATTTCTTATGACCAATGAAGCAACCGGTACCCCTGAGAAGGATTGCAGCGTGGTTGTAGTATTGCGGCACGAGGCTATTCCTTTTGCCCTGGGAAATGATGTTTGGGAAAAATATAAACTTGGTGAAGTATTTAAATTTAATGATCCAGCCACAGGAAAACCTTCACTGCGCAATCCGTTCTGGAAACCGGGCCAGAATGATTTCGAAGTTCCGGGAGTAGGCCCTGTACAGATAGGAATTAATCAATTGCAGGATAGTGGAGTAATGTTTTGTGCCTGTGAGATGGCACTCACGGTGAACAGTGCCGCCGTAGGCGGGCAAATGAACCTGGATACTGCTGAAGTAAAGAAGGATTGGGTATCCGCAGTATTGCCCGGCATTCAGATAGTACCTTCCGGTGTATGGGCGGTAGGTCGTGCTCAGGAGCATGGGTGTACCTATTGTTTTGCAGGATAATTTAATTAATGACTGGCCTGGGATGTGATGGATTTTATAAATTCACAATCGTGTTTTGTATATGAGGCTATTCAAACGATTGGACCAATATCACTTCCAGGCCTTTTAAATAGCCTTTTGGTACGTAGGGCAACAGTCTCTGAGCAAAATCTGGCATAAACACGAAACCGTTTTTTCAAAATGACAAATTCCAAATGAAAGGCTCCAAAATCGGGCTTATGTCATGTCCGGCATTAAGAAAATACATTTGGATTAAACCAATATACCTTTATATGCTCAACGGCAATCCCAGGAAAATAGGAATCACCGAAGGAATGATTACAGAGTTGTGCAATATAAAAAGCTCTCGGGGCTAATGCCCTTGTTATTGTCCTTTTTAAGGTGTTATACAACCATATTATAATAGATGTACATTCCATCTACGGGTAGGTTTCTATTAATAAGATGTAGTAATTAAAGGTAATGCGAATTTTGGATGATCTGAAAGAGTTTCTTCCTGATCATTAGAATAATTGGTATCGGGCGAACATTTAAAAAGAGTACGGGGCTATACCAGTTGAACAGAAATCAGCCATCCTTTTTAATATTGAATCATATAAATGAACGAAATATAGGTCATAATCATTATCTATTGGAGGTAAATGATATCATTAAGTGTTTTCGCAATTTACGAGACTAAAAAAAAGTAAAACA
>Ga0102944_1001044_pt1 | contig 19484 bp, 20 predicted proteins | sample SalPonD_shore_MG_FD_78172 | JGI IMG/M metagenome (GOLD analysis project Ga0102944, IMG submission 78172) | Salt pond soil microbial communities from South San Francisco under conditions of wetland restoration - Salt Pond MetaG... | ecosystem: Environmental > Aquatic > Marine > Intertidal zone >...
ATTAACTCCTCAGAGTCTTTTTTGTATAATACATTTAGTGTATATCCTTGATTTGATGAATAAGTTTCAGCCAGTAATAAGGATATTTTTAGATAATTCTCCTCCTCTGAGATGATTGGAATAATTGCATCCCATTTAGAGAAAAATGGGAAATTTTTTGCGATTTCCAATGATCTATTGAAAAGTGCCATTAAATTCGAATTTTTTTCAATTTGAGAGTCAATTACCAATTCTTTTTTACCTAAAAATTGATGTTTTTTAAATAGTTGATAATGAATGGAGGAATTTTCATTATTATAAGAATAAATATAATAAACAAGAGGGATGGTTCCAGGAATATATTTTGCGTTATTTGGTAATTGAATTTTTAAAACTATTTTTGTTATGAATTTATAGAGGAAATAGATAATGTAAAATGAAAAAAATATAGGGAATAGAATAAATAAAAGCAAATATGGAAATAAAAATCTCAATATGAGACTACTAATTAAAATTGAAATTGATATCATCGCTAAAAACGGGGTGACAGCTCTATCAATAAAAAAACGATATTTCTTTTTTGAAAATGGATATAATAATGGGATTTTAGACGCTGTTAGAAAATCAAATAAGATATGAAGATTATAGAAAGTAAAACCAATGAGCCAAGATAAAAGAAAATCAAGTTGAAATATTAGAAATATCATTAAACTCGGGATTAATGAAATTAGTGCGGAACCTATAAATGAATGAGAAACCCCCTTATGGGAGAGGATTTCAGAATTCCTAAATTTTGGTATGAGCTCAAGAAAAACGTCCAAATCAGCTAATATCGCCATAAATGCCGCATAATAAAAATAGATTATATCTAATCCCTCTACAACATACCTAGCAATTAATATCGTAATAATTAGATGTGAAAAGAAATCCATTAGTCGTTTTGAGAAATTTTTCTAGGATTTAAAAGCTTTTTATAATTCTTTATAAGAAAAAATATTGATTGAAATCTAAAAAAATTAAAAAAAATGGGAAAATAATAATTTTGTAAGTGCTAGAATCGGTCTTAACTCTATATAACTCTAATATCTCTTTTAATCGTGTTAACATTACCAAAGTTATCTGATATTTTAAATTTTACTTCATAAATACCTGGTTTTTCATAGGCATGTTTAGTTAGAATAATATTGCTAGTTTCTCCATCACCAAAATCCCATTCAAAATCTAGAGCAATGCTTTCTGGAGCAGTAAAAATGGTAGGGTGAAACAAAGCAGAATAACCAACGGGAACAGGATAAGGTAGCACATCAAAGAAACCAGAGGGAGGTTTTATTCCTTCTTTTTTTGTCATAAATCGCTGCATGTTATCTAATTTTCCATCTGCTTCTATAATAGAATCTTTTGGGGTTTTTAATATATGCTCTATAATCTCTATGTGTGCTTTAGTAGCTCTTTCGAGTCGTTCAGGAGGGACTTTTTCGATTGTATCTTCTTTTGTATGATAAAAGATTGATTTTCCAATAATCATTATTGAAGGAACGTCTGAAAAAACAAATGGGCCCATATCACTAACGGGCAGAGTTTTCGCGGATACATACGCAGAAGGGAATAATTGATATTTAAGAACTGAATCTATAACTATAGATGTCAATACAGAATTATCTGTAATAAATAAACCTCGTTTTTCATCTTTGCCTGTCTCGACAACTGCTCCATCAGCTTGATTATAATAGCCATTAGATGCTAAACCATCTAACATAATGAAGGTGACAATTTTATCAAGCATTTCTTGATGCATTTTTGTAAATTTATTTACACCAATTAAGCCCGTTTCGTGTCCCGTCCACCCAACAAATTTGATTGTTTTCTCTCTTTTTTCCAGGGGAAGATCTGCAAAATATTTCGCCATGATTATTAATCCTGCATTGGCTGCAGCATTATCCATTGCTCCTGTGAAGGTGGAATCGGTGTGAGTCCCAACTAAGATTATATCTTCTGATTTACCTGGGATGGTACCAATAATCGTATTACTCTTAGCTTTCTCTGTTTTTACTTTTTGAATAAGATTAACTTTTAGATTACTTCTATTATTTAAACATAAATATTTTAAATATTCTCCATCAATGTTATTAACAGAAAGAGCCGGTAATCTTCGCTTCCAACCTAACATAGACATATAGAAAATATAGGTAATTAAATCAAGCGGGGAACCATTAATAAATATAATTCCTAATGCTTCGTTTTCTTTTGCTAGAGCTAAAGAATCAAAAATTCTGTCTGTATAGGAGGGAAAAAAATTAAGAATCATTTTGCCTTCAACTAAAGCTATTTTATCCTGAACTGATATCTTTTCAAAATCTACGGAAGCTCCGTTTCCGACATACACAAGCTCTGCAGTGATACCTTCGGCCTCTGTAGATCCAGTTGTCCAGACGGGAAATGAGTTTATAATTTGATCATTGGGAATAGAGAGCTCGTCATTTTTCAAAATTTTAAGACCATATTCTTCAGGCCACCATTTTTTGAATTTATATTCTTCCAGTTCCACATCCGAGATTCCTGCTTTTTTTAACTCCTCAAAGATATAATCCTCTGTTTTGAGAGCTGATTCAGTTCCCGCTCTACGATAACCAAAATCACATATAGTTTTCATATACTGAAAAATTTCTTGCCCATTAATATCATTTAAATCCATTTTGAATTCGCCATTTTGATTAAATTAATATATAATTATACGGATTAAATATAAAAATATTAAGGAAGGGAAAAAAATGTGATCTATTAATAATAAAGAAAATTAAGAAATATAAAGGAAACTTCTCGATTATTTAACTCTTGGAAAATAAGGACACCGATCCATATGACAATCATTATTGAGATCCCAAACATCACATCTCCCGATTACTTTGGATCGAACTAAATCATAATCCATATTGTTTAAGAGTTTTAAAGCTTGATCTATAGCTGTATATGCACTTAATCTGCAACATCTTGGGCCACCTAATTTTCCAATTCTTTTATTTGCCTCTTGGGCAGCTTCAAATGCAGCTGAACGAGCTTTGTCATGAAATGGATTTGCTCGTTTAACCAGACTTACAGCAATTCCAAGACCAGATCCACCACCACAAGTACCACAGAAACCACATCCTCCCGCCGGTATTTTAAGCCCTCTACTAAATGCTTCTTTAATATCTTTATCTGTAAAATCATATCCATTGTTTCTCAAAGCTGTTATAATGACTGCTGGAACAATTCCATGATGCCATGGACCGTGGAATGGCAAACTTTCCGAAGCAGTCCACTCTTCTTGTAATTTATCGATTGTTCTCTCAAATATAAGAAGAGCATCTCTATCTTTTTGCTCTAATATTATTGGGAGGACTTTTGGCATGAAATTTTGATAATCCTCCATTGTTAGGTTATCAAAATCCAAAACTGTTTCCATAAATTCATCATAATAAGGTATTTCTTTTGCTTGTTCAAATTGATTTGTATCCATATAAATTCATTTGAAATATTTTATTATAATTTTAAAAATAATCAAAATAATTTAAATTTTTTTGAAATGGATCGAAAAATATTAAAATAAAATTTAATTTCTTTTCTTATAATGGATGACGATCGCTTCAAAAATTATATTAATGAACTGGAACCTGATACTACTTGTGAAGCTTTTTTAAACCAGAATAGAGAAATTTTGAAAAAGATTAAATCAAATAATAAATTTAAAAGAGAATTTGAAGTATATAACGCATTAGGTCATAAATTGCGATATATGATTTTTAAAATTCTTCAGAATAAACCTATGTGTGTTTGTGCCTTAGCACAAGTTTTTGATAAATCAGATAGCAGTATTGCTTATCATTTGAATATATTACAAGATGCAGCATTAATAATTGGTAGAAAAAAAGGATATTTCACAATTTACTATTCTAAAGAAAAATTATTAAGTGAAATAAATGAAATTCTTTAGAAATTTATATTAGATTAAAACAAGATTTTCCTTTCTTTTAACCAAGATTTGATTTTCTCTTCAATTTCATCTCGAGCTTTTCGGAATTTCTCCAATTTTTCTTCTTTTGAGCCTTCAAATGCCGCAAGATCTTCAATATCCCAAAATAATCTTGTGCTTACTCCAGGAAGGGTAGGACATAATTTTTCTGCTTTTTGACATAATGTTATTACTATTCCAAAATGTTTTTCTCCTAAATATTGACTTAAATCTTTGGAATAATGATTACTCATATCATAACCTTTTTCTTCCATAACTTCTTTAGCGAGAGAATGGACTTCCCTGGGTTCAAATCCGGCACTAAACACATTGAAATGATCAGCAGCATATTTATTTAGAATGGCTTCCGCTATTTGACTTCTAGCTTGATTATGAGTACATAAAAAAATAACATTTGGTTTTTTCATATCATTACCTTAATTGAATTTGATATAAATATTATTTCTATATTATATATAGAAGGGATGTATGCTAGGAAATCTCGAAAGAGGACACTAATCCTCATGTCAATCTCTCACTAGAATTTATTGAGAGATATCATTCATCCTTTTTATTTTTTCTTGTGAAATAGTGGCTAAAATGTTCATTCTTTCTTCCATATTTCTTCCGTAGTTCATTTTTAAATTCTCCAATATCTAATCGCTCTTTTATTTTCTCTCATCAACAACCGGGGTCAAGTTGAATATCAATCTCGCTATTAGGGATCAAACAGTAATCAGTATCGTCATGTAGAGGCATAAATTGTCTATTTGGACCATATGCCATTATACCAATGTCATTATATATTTTATTATTTTTGGGATTCCAAATTAATTGGAGATAATTATAGATATAATCTTCGAAAATTGGGAAAATTGTCTCTTTGGGGTGATTTTGTATATATTTATCAATTTTTGCAAGAGTTTCAACAATATTGGCTTCATCCTTTACATTTACTTCAAAAGTTTTCCCTTTCGATAAGCCACTATATGGCATACTGATATTAATTTTAATTTTTTTAATTTTAAGCACCTTAATTTTTTTTATATGATTTCAATATCATTATATTTGAATAATAATTAAAAAGATACTTTCTCTTTATTCAACCAAGATTTGACCTTTTTTTCTATTTGATCGCGAACTTTTCTGAAAAAATCTATTTTCTCTTCTTCAGATCCCTCAAATGCAGCTGGATCTTCAAATGGCCAATGTAATTCTTCTTGGACACCTAAAATTGTAGGGCAAGATTCCTTTGCACTGGAACAAACCGTAATAAGGATATCTATTTCTATTTTGTTAATCAAATCTTTAATATGTTTTGATTTATGACCACTCCAATCTAAACCAACTTCATCAAGCACTTTTATAGTATATGGATGTATAGGATGAGGTTCTAATCCCGCACTATATGCATTATATCGACCATCTACATAATTATTTAAAAAAGCTTCAGTCATTTGACTCCTACATGAATTACCAGTGCATAAAACAACAATATTTTTCTTCTTCATCTTATTTCCCCATTTGCTTTATTATTGTTCTTACTTAATAATCCTCTTTCTTCAAGAATTCTAGGGAGCTCTGTCTTCAAGGAGTAGACTGAAGAAATCTTCCTCTCTCCATCAATTATTACACATTTTTGAAATAAATTCATCTTTTTAGCCTTTTCAGAATGTAATGATTTTGTATCGTGATTAATATACTGAATATATGGAGATATTATTTCAAAAACACGATTCATAAAATTTTCCCATTGACATGCACATTCTTGTAAAGGTACATAAATATCGAGCTTTAATTTTTTATATTTTTCTGTCATATAAACACTCATTTAATTTAATTAATTTTAACAACAGCAAGAATCATCTAAACATTCTCCTTTGGATTTTTTTCTAGCATCCCAAAGACACCCACATCCTTGTTGTTCTTGCATTATGATTGCTTGAGTTGGGCAATTTCTTTGACACGCACTGCATTCCACACATTCTTGTGGGTTACTAATATTATATTTACCGTCATTTTCTTTTTGGGGAAGACCAAATGGGCAAATTTCTTCGCACAAACCACACGCAATACATTTGGATGGATTAATAACAATTCTTAAATTTAGAGCTTTTAAAAAATTCCCAATACTACTTGAATCACAACAACTATTATTTTCTTTTAATTCTGTCATTTTTAATGGTTGATAAATTTATTTTATTTCTGCTAAATAAATACACTCAAAATCGTGAGCATTAATCCTATACTAAATAAAATGTAATTTAATTTTTTAAAAAGTGGATATTCATTGCGAATCTCCCTTGGATTTGTAGTCATGGTGTTACCACTAAATGACATCGTCGTGAAGAACCCAATCCATATAAAAAAGGCTATATTTAGACTAATATATATAATAGATCTTCTTAAAAACCAGGTTATTACTCCAAGCAAAATCGCATTTATAATTCCAAAAAATATACTTTTAATTACAAAATTACGGGTAAATTTAGAAAGCGGATAAAAGAAAATTAATATTAAATTTGGAAAGAGTATCCAGAGTAAAAGATCGCTAATAATCCAAATTTTATTGATTAAATTCCCAATATCTAGTCCAAGAAAAATTATAAATAGAGCTATTAATGGTAAAAGGAATATTTTTCTCATTAGAAATGTGATATGAGTTATTCCGGCACGGACTCGATGTCTTAATGTAAATTTGGCTCTTTTCATTTTTTGAGATTTCTCTTTTGGTAGTGTTCTCAGATATTCCTTTAAGTGTTTTGACCAAACTGGACCGAATGTAATTTTAAAAGGGAAATCTTCAGACATCTCTGGTAAATTGGGTTTTGAAACACCTCCAGCAGACAGTTGTGGCAAAATGATTCTTTTACTTTCTGAGAAATGTTGCAATCCAGTTGCTTCAACTGCTTCGAGTAACTGATTGTTACCGAAATCATTCCCTCTTGCCGCACACCATACGTTAATACCATTAGAGTCAACGCATAAAACCCAAGCATCTACACCATCTAAGTCCCTCATAACCTTAATAAATGTATATACATAATTAGCCGTCGCAATAGTAGGAGAATTTTTATCTGGATTACCTGATTTGTATAACCCCGGTTCAATTGAAACATTATCAACTTGACCTGTCAATAAACACCTCCAGATTTTCAGTTGAGATGAAATTCCTTTTATTTTAGGTTTTTTTGGTTTATAATAACCAGGTTGACTACTTTCTTTTTTTTGTATTTTTTGCAATTCTAATGCTTTAATTGATCCATGAGACCATTCAATTTTATCAGTTATCTGAAAACCAATATGATTAAAATAATTATAAAAATGTTCTAAAGGGTTGGTTTTCTCAATATTAAATTTTCTTAATTTTTTCTTATAAAACCATCTTTTAGCTTTAAATGGAATTTTCCAGAACCCAGAAGGAATAAATTCTGCCGCAATTAATAATCTCCCACCAGGTTTTAAAGCTTTCCAAGAATTACGAAGAAAAATTTGTTGTTCAAGAGAACCTAATTCAGATAACATAAAAGTACTAACAATGTAATCTTGAGATTCTTTTGGAACAGGGAGGTTTTTTATTGTCCCTATTTGATATAATAGATCTATGTTATCTTTATCAGAAATATTTTTTATAGCATAACTAATCATCTGATAATTTTTATCAATCGCTATAACTTTACTACCTTTCAAAGCCATTTTTGATGCAAGGGATCCCGTACCACATCCTACTTCCAGAATTGACTGATCTGGTGCAATTTTATCTAAAATCCAATTATGAACTTCTATGTTAATTCCTTGAGTTAGAGTTTTAAACTTTGAATCATAACTCTCAGGTTGTTGCTCCAATTTTAACATGTAGGTAATAGCCATTCTCCGTACCTCTTTAAGAATATAAATTAAATCCTTTTTACTTTCCAAAAGCCTTTTTTTCCTAGAAATCTTCCCAGATAAACAATTGAAAGCATAACCGGGACCTCCCAAAATAATCCCATTGTAGTCCCTAAAGCTGCTATAGAACCTACACCATATAATCCTACAGCAGTCGCAATAGCAATTTCGAAATGGCTTGAGGATCCAATAATAACAGAAATAATTGCTTCTTTATAAGCGAATTTCAACAATTTTGTTACTATTATGTTATAAATAACAACTATAAAGAACCCTACCAATAAGGGAATGGAAACAATTAAGATTAAGTTAGGATTCTTAAGTAAAACGTCGCCATTTAGTGAAAAAAGGACTATTAAAGTTGTTAATAAAGCTGCTATAGAAATTTTTCCGACAATTGGTTTATAAGTATTATCAAACCATTTTTCACCTTTTGAATTTATTATATATTTTCTTGAGAGGATTCCTATCAATAAAGGAAGTCCAATAAATACTATACCAGAGAGTAAAAGTTGAAACCAATCTATTGGTATATTCTGGATTCCAGTTAATAAAGAAACCATCGGAACATAGCCAAAAATTATTGTTATTGTATTTATACTCGTTGTTAAAACGTTCTGTTCTTGATTTCCTTGAGCCATCCAACCCCATACTAACACCATGGCAGTACAAGGAGAACTTGATAATAAAATAATAGCGACTATTAATTGTTGATTTACTAAAAAGATGTTTGCCATAGCCAATCCAATAAATGGTGCTATTAACCAATTAGAAATTAAGGTTATGATTACAGGTTTTGGATTTCTTCCTATTTTTTTAAGTTCAGAGTATTGGAAATTTAGCATCGCGGGATACATCATTAAAAATAAACATATTCCAATAGGAATAGAAATACCCCCTAGTTTTATTGATTCCAATAGAGTTCCAATTCCAGGTATAACCTGAGAAAACAAGATTCCAATAATTATGCAAATAGCAACCCAAATGGGTAAATATTTTTCAAAATGTCCAAGCTTTTTTTCTCTTTCTTCCAATTCTTCTTTTATTATAGTTGATTTTTTTGTTTCAGCCATTATAATTTCACTTGATATTTTTTCAAAAAATTAATAATATGGTACTCAAGCTAAGTGAATTTGTGCCCGGATTTAAGTTTATCGATTTGGATTTATAAAAGTTAATCTGAAATATTTATAATTACTCAAAATTACTATATATGAATAGATAAAAAGAAAAATGGTGAGATAATATTAACAAAAAAAGAAAAACAGAACTTATTGAAACTTTAAAAAGTTGTGTGGACATGGAAGGTGTCAATATGGCTCAATATTTTCATGATTTAAAAGAATTTGGAAATTCTCTTGAACATAAAAAAAATTTTCAAGATATTTTAAAATTTTGTAATGTTTTGGGCAATGAAGAGCGTTTAAAAATAATTGAAAGCCTTAATGAGCAAGATCATTGTGTATGTGAGTTAGAGACCATCTTGGATAAATCTCAACCTACAATATCCCATCATTTACGAGAATTAGAAAAAATCGGACTCATTAGAGGGTGGAAAAAGGGTAAATTCACTCATTATGATATAATTCAAGAAAAATTGGATTATTATTTGAATATAATTTGTCAAAAATATAGAAAAACCGATTCTTAAAATTGCTGCATTCAAACTCACAAATTTGTGAAGGTCTATGAATTATTTATCTTTCACAATTTAATTTAATTAAAAAGATAATAAATTTAAGATTACTAAACTAACAGTCGTAATAAGAATGATTCCAAACATCAGAACAAATGCCCCCTGTTTTTTTTGCCCATAATACCCTGCTGAATTGATAACGGCATAAATTACTAATCCCATAGCGAGAATGAAAAGGTAGAGCGCCCAGGAGAGCCTGATAAGAAGAAGTATTCCACTTAGCAGAGAAAGACCCCCCATAATCATTTCAGCAGTCATATGAAATCTTATTGCTATGGGTTGTGTTTTTAATTCTGGCACCTGTTTTGTTAGAAGCAACATTGTCCAGAGTCCTATAATTCCTATTCCAATGATTATTGCATATATTCCACTAATTATTATAAGAACTATTTCTCTCACATTTTTACATTTTATGATTAAGAATAATAAAGTCTAGTTTAATAAAAAAATTTCTTATCTGTATTTAAAAAATTCACATAATTATCCAAGAGTTTTATTCAAAACAGATATGAATTTTATCAATATTTCTCATTCAGCAGTTAGAATATAGAGAGAAAAAACAAGATTAATAAAATAAGTTATTTCTCTTTTATTTAGCACTTAAGTTAAACCATATTTAATGAGAATTATTATTATAACAACAACAACTACAATTAAAACTCCAATAAATATCCAAAAGGGATCCAATTTTTTTCATCTCTAATTGATTTCTATGTTAAAAATATTAAAATCTTATATTTATACTTTTTTAATAATTGACTTTTTAAGTATGGATAATATTATTTGAGTTTCACTTTTTATAATTGTATCAAGCATTACAATGAGATTATTTTTTTAGGTCCTCATCCGGGGTTTCATTTTATGGTCATTAACAGATTGAAACTAAATCGTTAATCAATTCAATAAAATCTAATGATCTATAAATCCCAGGTCAATTAAGGTTTAATCTTATTATCAATTTTCAAAAATTCTTAATAAATTTAAGATATTAGATTTTTGTAATTGGGTTTGTTTTATATTATAAAATCATATGAGGTGTATAATATGGGAAAGGTAGAATTAGAATGTGCGATGTGCGATGCGACCTTCACTGGAGATACGAAAGAGGAAGCAATGAGAAAAAAGAAGGAGCATGCCAGAAAACATCATAAGGATGAATAATAGATTATTTCTTAGTTAGCTCTTTCTTTTTTTTATTTAACAATGTTATTTTATCTCTAGGATGATATTTAAAGATGAATAGAAATCTTTTTTTAGATTTATTAATACATTAATGGTCTCTTGCTTTTTATAATCTAAGCCCAGAATACATTTATTATGATGAATTTCCATTAAATTAATGTGGAAACCAATATTAATAGTACTCAGGAGATAGTGATATGAGCGATTTTAATCAAAACATTAACTTTTCAAGATATTTGAAATTGATAAATCCGTCAGAAATTCAGATTGACAAAGAAGATATATTTTATCGTGAAAAATATAAAGAGATTATAAATTATTTAAAATTAATTTTAGCAGAGTCAGAAGACTTAGAGATTTTTAATTATTTCAATCCAAAAGGCTTATTATTCATTCAAACCAACCCTGGGATTGATTTATTAGACTATTTAAAGTTAATTTGCTCAAATTTTTACATTTATTATATACAGTTAAGAGAATCTATTATAAATGAAGATCCAACTGGATTTTTCAATAATTTTCCAACAATATTAAATCAAATCGATGAAATCTTAAAATCAGAAATCAAAAGTCAAATGAAAACTGTTAAAGATCAACAAGATAAAAATTTAGAATATAATGTTGAAAAATTAATAGTAATTAATCAAAATGAGAGACTAGCACAGAATTTAGAAAATCTAAATATATTAAATAAATTTCTCTCCTATTATCAAGAAGAGGAAAATCTAAAAGTTTTGCTCGAAAATAAAATTATCATAATTTGGATTAATTACGATAATAAAGGAGTATTAAACCATTCAGAGCAATTATATAACATTTTTGATTATGTAATTAGGGTTCCTATCCTAAATAAAACCGAACGACAACAAGTTTTTAGAGAGTTTATGGAAAATAATCCTAAAATCTCATTTGATATCAACCAATTAGTTGAACTTACTGAAAATTGGGAAGTAAAAGAAATTAATAATTTGCTTAGATTAGCAATCTTAAAACATCATTTTAATTCTGAACTAAATACTACTAGTAACGAAATCACAGATAGCATAATAGATTTGGTTGAATCTGGAGAATTTATCCCCTATTTTAAGAAGAAAGAACTGAAATATAAAGAAGATAATGAAGAAATCTTCTATAAGGAAGTAGGGGGAAAAACAAAAATACCAAAACAAGCTATCGAGAAAAAAAAATATGACGGTACTGAAGATATTATAAGTCAAATTAAATCTGAAAAATATTCTGATTTTATGTTAAACCAATTATATGAAAATGCCGCTTCAGAAAATTATAATGAATTAATATTAATTATAGACAAATTAGATAAAAAAGAACCTCTCGAAGAGAATGATAGAAAAATATTGTCAAAATTCCCATTCATTCTAAGTTCTTCTCCTTCCAAAGCACAAATACTTTTAGAAAAAGCCAAAAAAAGGATTGATATGATTACCAAATCCTTTGGAAAATGATTTGAGAGTTGTATTTTAATGAGTGATAAAATAAAAAAGAATGACAATAAAAATAGGGCAAATAGAGAGTTAAAAGAATCGGTTTACATTAAAAAAGTTATATTAGAAAACTTTCTCTCGTTTAAAAAAGATGAAGCAGAATTTGAGGATAATAAATTCATTATTATCATTGGCCCTAATTGGAGCGGAAAAACATCAATATTTCAAGCAATAAAATTTGTGCTGGGAAGCAATGAACGTGGAGAGCGTTATCCAAAATGGTCAGATTTCATAAGGCATGGGCAAGAACATACAATGGTAGAAGTTCATATTCAAACTGATTCAGAATTATTAAAGATTAGAAGAACTGTCTTAAAAGGGCACTCACCTTTTTTTGAGATGAAAAAAGAGTCGGATAAAGATTTTAAGAAGGTTAAAGCAAGTGAAGTTCAAGAAATAGTATCAGTATTACATTATAATCCTGATAATCAATTTGCATTTGTTAGTCAAGGGAAAATCGACTCTATTAAAGATCTGAAACCAACGGAATTATGTACATTTCTTGAAGAGGGAATTGGATTAATTGGCATGCGACAAGAAATTTTAGAGAAAAAGAATGAAATCGAATCTTTAAAGTATGAATTGCAATCAATAAACACCAAAAAGAATTCCTTAAATATCAATTTAGATCTCCTTAGACCAAAATTAGAGAGATTAAAAGAAAAAAATAAATTATTAAACAAAAAGAGGAAGTTTGAAGATGAACTTTTATGGGCGAATCGTCAAAAACTTCTCTTAGAAATAGTAGAATTAACAGATGAAGTTAAAAATTTGAATTCTTTGATTAAAAAAATAGGTAAACAAAAAGAAGAAAACCTTAATAAAACAGCCTTTTTATCGAGAGAAATCGAAGAACTAGAAGACAAAATAAACGATCTCTCTAAAAATCTTGGCCAAGAAGATTATAAAAAGCAAGATTTAGTTGGAAAAATTAAGAAATGGCAAAATGCAAAAGTTGATATGAAAAAAGAACTTGACGACCTTTCTACCAAGATCAAAGCTCAGAATAAAAAGTTGGAAAATTTAAAAAGCCAGAAAGATAGTATTGAGGCAAATCTAAACACAATTAAGGAAGCTTTAAATAAAATTGAGAAAACTATTGAGGATCTGATTCAAGAACAAGCAGAATTATCAACAAAAATTGAAGAAAATAAAGCATTTTTAGAAAAATATAACAAATTATCATCAGACAGAGAGGAAAAGCAAAAGCAAATTCAAGAAAACGAGACGATAATAAATGACATTGTAAATCAAATTAATCAATTATTTCAAAGTTTTAAAGATATAAAGCATAAATTGGAAAAAAATAAATGGTTTTTAGAAAACCCAACTAAGAATTTATTAAAAGAGCTGGATGTTAAATTAGAAAAAGTTTCCTCTGAATTATTTGATATGGAGGAGGATTTAAAGAGATTAGAGCATGAAAAGTCTCGCAAGATGGATAATTTTCGCCGTTTAAGAGGGTCTTTAGATGAGAGAAGAATAGTGCTTCCTACAAATATTAATATATTAAAAGATGAAATTCGAAAAAGAGATTTAAAGGTAAAAGGTCCAATTATCGAATATATCAAATATGATGATACCCTTAGCTATGCTATAGAATCCGTCTTGGGGGAAAAATTACTATACAGTTTTGTTGCTTCTGATTGGGATACTTTAGATTTATTAAAAAGACTTAAAGAAAAATATAATGCATATTGTAATATTTATTTAGCTAAATCTGAAAGTATAAAACCATATAATAAATTTGAAGCAGAGGGTGTTATCGGGTATTTAGCAGAACTCATAAAAACAAATGATATTGAAATTAAGAAAGTTATATATTCGAAGATAAAAAATTGTTTAGTTGTAAAAGATTATAGAAACGGTAAGCAACTATATAATCGCTATTCGTTTAAAGGGAAATGTGTAACTTTAAAAGGGGAACAAATTATTTCATACAAATACGTATATGAAACCCCTTACCGCAAACAATTAAAAGGATTATTAAGTGTGGGTACGCAAAAAGAACAAGCAGATAGATTAGAGAATGATATAAAAAACCTAAATGATCAAATCTCAGATTTAAAGGTAAAAGCATCTAAATTAGATGAAGTCCAACAAGAGATCTATAACAAAAAGAGCGCCTTTAACGATTTACTTTATAATTTTAATCAAAAACAGAGAATCACCTCAAAGAAGAATAATTTATATGAACAGAAGGTTAAATTAGAAGAATTAAATTCCAGATTGTCGGAAGAAATTGAAAATATTGATAAAGAGTTAAAAGAATTAGAAAAACAAAAATCCTCAGATTTTTTTAAATATAATTCACGATTAAAAGAGATCCCTAATTTATTAAAGAATCTAAATAAGGAGAAAAAAACTTGGAACCTAAAACTAATTGAGAGAAGTGAGATATTATCTGCTGTAAATGAAAAAGTCAATAAAGTTTCAAATAGAGTTAAGAATTTTAATTCGGAGTATGAAACTAAACAAGGAACTTTTCAAAAAGCAGATAGAGAAGCTTTTGAAATATATCGAGAGTTGGACAAAGCTGAAAATTCTATCAATGAATTAAATCAAGAAATTCAAGAATTGAAGTCAGAAAGGAAGCAAAAACTCTCAGATAAAGCAATTTTAGATAAAAAAAAAATAGAAATTGAATTGAAAATTGAACAGGAAAATATTAATTTAAATCAAGCAAAACAAGAATTAAATTCAAAAAATGAAGATTTAAAACGTATTGATACAGAAATAGGCGATAAAATAAAACAAAAGGAAATAGAACCAAGGGCTATTCAAGAAATAAAAGAGGATATCCTTGAAATTGATAAAGAATTATTGCAATTTTTTGATGTTGATGATTCTATATTAGTTGAACGGGACCAAATTTTATCATCCTTAAAAAAAATTGTTAAAAATCAAAAAGATTTGGAGGATGATGTCCAAGCAGCAATAGACACAGAAAATAAATTAGAAAGCACATATTATAAGAAATTCGAATCGGTGCTTGATGAATTGGAGGATCGCATTAATAAGAAATTTGAGGATTCTGATATTAATGTCTATTGTGCTTTAGAGTTAATAGGAGATTTTGAGGAATTAGGAGTTGACATTAAGGCTGCGACTTCCAATAAACCATTAATTTCTTGTACAGCACTTAGCGGAGGACAAGTATCAATGGTCTCGATAGCGCTCATCCTCTCATTACAAGAAATGGAACCGTCACCTCTGTGCATGTTTGATGAAGCAGCTATGTTTTTAGATGATAAAAATGCAGAAATTACTTATGAACTAATTAAATCAACTTTGGAACAGAATCCTATTCAAATGTTAATTTTTCTTCCCAAATCTTCTAATGCTTTATATAGATTAGCGGAAAAATTGATTGGAGTAGCAAGAGTAGGTAAAGATGAAGTTTCTACCATATTTAAACCAAAAATCATAAATCAAAAAAGTAAATGATAGAAAATAAAGATTTTTCAGAAAGTATTAGCCAAAAAATTAAGGAAATTTATGATAAAGTAATCAGGGGAGAGCTTTCTTTACTAGATTATGAGTTAGTTCCAATATTTAATGAATTAAAGGATTCTTTAAGTACTTCTAATATAAATAATTATTCTAAAACATATATAGAAGCATGCAATCTACTCGATACAAAATTTGAGGAATTAAAAGCATTACTAAATTCTTTTGATGAAGAAAAACAATTTAAAGAATATTTAGAATCAGAACCTTCTGATCAAGAAATTTTATATCTGTTTAATAATTGTTGGATAAAAACTTTTGATTTAAGTATACTTTCTTATGATTTTATAGAAGCTAGCAAGGAAAGATTAATTCATGAAAAATACACCCCTATTATAATTGAACATCTTAAAAAAGAAAAAAGCAATGATAAATTTATCTTAGAATTACCAAAACATAAATTCACAGAAAAATTGCTGGAATTTTTCGAATCAGTTAAAGATAAACTTCCTTGCTCTTTCTATGAGATTTTTGATGAAGATCTTGACCAAATAGTACTCTATCAACAATTTGTATATATATTACACCTACTTCAGTTAGGAAAAATACAATATCAAGCAGAAACAAATACCCTCTATATTCTTGGTGATTAAAATAAACGAGTTATCAATTTTAATGAATTTATTAAGCAAAAAAGTAAATAAATACCAGATTGGATCTACTAAAACTCAAATTTTGAGTTTTCTTAATTTAGATCCTAAAAAAGACAATCATTATTTTCAAGAACTCATTGTTCAATTATCAAATTATATTAAACCCTTAGGACTTTATATTAGATATAATCCAATAGATAATCACTGGTATATTGGACACGATTTTATAACTTCTAATTTATTATCAGCTAATCCATTCGAAGATAAGCCGAAATTAGCTGCCACTTTATTCTGTGTCTTAGTTTGTTGTTTAACTAATACAGGAAACTCAAAAATAAACGAAATCAAGAACTTGAGGAATAAAAAGGGAATAATCAAAGATCTCAAAGATTTAGAGGAAATGGGATATGTAGAGATTAATGAAAAATTGAATGAGGTTAAACTTACTTCTTTAGTAGGATATCAATTAGATATTCAAAAATTGTTTACCAAATTAACTTTAAAATTAAAAAAAGATAAGAAAGATATATAAGAGAAAAATTAGAGAATTGAATTAAAATCACTTAAGATTAAATTGATTAGAAAAAAATAGAACTATACAATAAAAATTAAATTAATAGAATAATAATAATTTAAATAATCAGATTGGTTATTTTAGAGAAATCTTTAACATCATTTCAGCCACATGGTCATTATAAGTCTGAGCATCTTCAAACCCTTCTATTTGCTCTGCGCATGTGATAAAAAATTCTTTCACATTAATTTTTCGCTTGCCAAAGAATTCTCTGATTTCATCTTTTAATTCTTCCAATTTTTCACTTCTATTAGGATCATCTTTCAATAAATCGAGTTTATTAATCGCAACATGAATATTATCTGGAAAGAATCTGACATCATTAAAAAAGTTAAATTGCTTTTCTATATCTCTATCAAGTGCAAAAACAGCTATGATTTCAGTTGCAATTCGACTTATAGTTATTACACCCATTTTTACAACAGCTCGTCCTGTATCCCCTCCTGGAGCGAATATCGTATGTGCTTTGTTTGTATCATCTTCACGAAAGACTACTCTATTTGGATGAATTGTTTTTGTCTCTTTTTCATTTAATTTGTTTTCCTTATCTCCCCCTGGGAGGGTTGCTTCTCCAGAAAAATCCGTTTTCACCACAGTACATTTTTTTCCTCCTTCAACGTTTTCTATCTGACCTTTATTGAGATATTTAACAAACATGCGCAATATAGAGGTTTTTCCGACTGAGACATCCCCTAGTAAACCTATGTTTACCATCTTCGTTGCCTCCAATGGGTTTTAATTAATATTGGATTCAATTTTTTCATTATAACTCATCTCCGAGAAGTTTTCTTAATAATGTTTCATAATCTTCAATAAGAAATTGTTCAAGATACGCATTATTATGGGCGAGAATAAGACAGATAAGTACTTCCTTCAAGTTTTTAGCCTTTTTAGAATATTTAATAATATTTTCCGGAGTGACTTCCTTATCAAACTCTCTTGTAACTTCTTCGAACCCAAAATTCTCTCGAGGAGGCAATGAATCGAAAAAACCGAATGCTGTATACCCTTCATATTGAAAGAATACAAAGAACCTTGATTTGATCGATTTGATAATATTAGAAAGATATACTGAGGGATATAATTCTCCCAGTATAAGATTATCATCTTGCTGGATCACAAAATAAGGTGAGATGGGAGATAATTGCTTTCCATACATCTCCTTTGGAGGTAAGGAAATAAAAGGTAGCTTCTCGGATATTATAGCCCATAAATCATCACGCTTCTTTTCTAATAATATATCCTTTACTTCTTGGTACGCATAATAAAAATCAGACTGAAGCGAAAGAAGAGAACTAAGATATACTGATAAAGAAGCAAAAGTAGCTTCTAAAAGCGGTCTCCTACCACTATCTTTTGCTGATGGCTTTGCTGCTCCCTTCCAAGCTCTCAGAGCCGAATATGCAAATCCTTGTACATCAAAGAAGCCTCCAGAAAGAAATATAAAGGAAGGTGACTCACCTTCTTCATCTGTAAGAATTTCACTTGCCTTTTCTGTTAGAGCATCCTCAAGATTATCAACATTATATTCAGAATGCACCTTTGGCATAATAAGCCATTTATTGTCTTTTTTCGCCAAGATAAAACACAACTTTTCAATGATATTAATTAGTGAAATTTCAAATTAAGTAATATTTATTTTTTATTAAAAGCACTTGTATTATTTAAATTACACAAATACTATATAAGAAGAATAAAAGCATTTCTATTTAATTTTTGTTATAATTTCATAATGAATCAATCGATTAGTATAATAAATTGTTTTATTAGTTTACAGCATTAAAGGACATTTTTCAATATTCTAAAAATATGTAAATGTCTCTTTAAAATAGAGGTTCAGGAGTATTTTTAAAAGATTACACAATATATTCCAACAAATCGATAATTACTTTACTTTTTTTTTTAATTTCAATTTTAAAATTCTATTTAATAATAAGAAATTGAATAATTTTAAATAGTTGAATGAAATCTAACTTTACTATCTGAATTTATTTAAAAAGTGATAAATGAGAATGAATAAACAAAAAATTTTTATTATCTTCATTATAATCGGACTTGTTTTAGGTTTCGTGGTTGGTCCCATACTTGGAGTAACTCTTTCAAAGGTCCCAAAAGATAAAGGAGTAAAAACTATATCAGAATTAAGTGATAATAATTTTGCAGAGCGCTACGCACAGTCATTTCGACTTAAACGTGGACAAACTTGCTATATAAAATTTTCCAATTACTATCCTAATATCACCGTAGATCTAATTATCCTTACTAAAAGTGATTATGATAATTATTACCAAATTAATGGAACTATTCCAACAACAGGAGAAAGCTTCATTTTATCTGATGGGGATTTAGGGGATAGCAGTCCAACTATCCAAACTTTAACTTCATACGATATTCCACCTTCTGGGGGAACATATGGAAGTAGTGTATTAATTGACTTTCGTGGAAATGAGATGTCATCAATACCAGGAGATTATTATGTTGTAGTGGAAGGGGAGAATTCCTACGGTGGAAATGATGAAGTGAGATTTTATATAAGTATTTCTATCGATGGTCCTGGTGAAAGAATACAAAA
>Ga0102944_1001048_pt1 | contig 19460 bp, 18 predicted proteins | sample SalPonD_shore_MG_FD_78172 | JGI IMG/M metagenome (GOLD analysis project Ga0102944, IMG submission 78172) | Salt pond soil microbial communities from South San Francisco under conditions of wetland restoration - Salt Pond MetaG... | ecosystem: Environmental > Aquatic > Marine > Intertidal zone >...
CCCCCCCTTTTGGCTTCGCACGCCCTGGCGAGGTTACAGACGCTGGTCTAACCAGAACGCTCGAGATAGGCACGGAGCCCTCTTACCTATGTATGGTCCGACCTCTGCCTGCGAGCGCCGCGGTGGAGAACCCTGGCGCCTCCCTCGGCCGCCTTCTTTCCTAAAACCTAAAACCTAAAACCTAAAACTCGCCGGCAGGCGACCCGCCTGCCGGCGTACGGAGAATCCAATGACCCGCATCTACGACGACAACTCCCTGGCGATCGGCAACACGCCGCTGGTGCGCCTGAACAAGGTGAACGAGGGCGCCACGATCTGGGCCAAGATCGAGGGCCGCAACCCCGCCTACTCGGTCAAGTGCCGGATCGGCGCCGCGATGGTCTGGGAGGCCGAGAAGAGCGGCGCGCTGCGCCCGGGCATGCGCATCATCGAGCCCACCAGCGGCAACACCGGCATCGCGCTGGCGTTCGTCGCCGCGGCGCGCGGCTACGACATCACCCTGACCATGCCCGCCTCCATGAGCCTGGAGCGGCGCAAGGTGCTGCGGGCGCTGGGCGCCGACCTGGTGCTGACCGAGCCGGCGCGGGGCATGCCCGGCGCGATCGAGAAGGCGGCCGAGCTCGCCGACTCCGACCCCGAGCGCTACTTCATGCCGCAGCAGTTCGACAACCCGGCCAACCCGCAGATCCACGAGACCACCACCGGGCCGGAGATCTGGCACGACACCGACGGCCAGGTCGACGTGTTCGTCGGGGGCGTGGGCACCGGCGGCACGCTGACCGGCGTGGCCCGCCACATCAAGAACACGCGCGGCAAGCCGATCCGGGTCGTCGCGGTGGAGCCCGATTCCTCGCCGGTGATCGCGCAGACGCTCGCCGGCCAGGAGGTCAAGCCCGCCCCGCACAAGATCCAGGGGATCGGCGCCGGCTTCGTGCCGAAGAACCTCGACCTGTCGCTGGTGGACCAGGTGGAGCCGGTCAGCGACGCCGACGCCATGGCCATGGCGCACCGGCTGATGCGCGAGGAGGGGATCCTGTGCGGCATCTCCTGCGGCGCCGCGGTGGTCGCCGCCGTGCGCGTGGCCCGGCAGAAGGAGCACCGCGGCCGCAACATCGTGGTGGTGCTGCCGGACGCGGCCGAGCGCTACCTTTCCAGCGCGTTGTTTGCGGACCTGTTCGGCGAGCAGGAGCTGCAGCAGTAGTCTCCGCGCGAAGGACTTCCCGGGACGCGGCAGGCCGCGACGGGCGTCGCGGGAGCCGGCTTGCCCGGCTCCCCCTGAACGGGGCATGCTTTTACGATCCAGGATGGGGTAGTCTGCCGGACAGCCCAGGACCCCTGCCCGTCGCGGCCTTCGGCTAGCGCGCATGTCCCGGTTCGGCAGGAGGCTCCGAGCCACGCGGGGCCTCCGGAAAACACGCGCCGCGCGATCGACCCGTGAACCGCCGCGGGGCTCGCCCGGGTGCGGGGGATCCGATGCTCTACGTAGGCGTGTTCATCATCTCGCTGCTGCTGGCCGGGCTGCTCTCGCCCCTGGCACGGAAGGTGGGGCACGTCGCCGGCGCGGGCCGGCGCCGGCCGCGCGGTAACGCGGCGCCGCTGATCGGCGGCCTCGCCATGGCGGCGAGCTGCCTGCCGTTCCTGCCGGCGGCCGGGTTCCTCCCGTCCACGACCGTCCACGCGTATGCGGGCGCCTCGGCACTGCTTCTTTGCGCCGGCGCGCTGGACGGCCACGTACGCATCCCGACCTGGCTGTGGCTGTGCGTGGAGGCAGCGGCGGCGGTAATCGTCGTGCGCCTCGGCGGCATCCGCATCGCGACGCTCGGGAGCCTGTTCGGGCACGGCCCGCTCGCCGTGGGGACGCTGGCCGCGCCCCTGGCGGGCCTGGCGATCGTCGGCATCGCGCACGCGTTCCGCAGGCTCGATGCGGTGAACGGTCTCGCGGGCGCGGTGGCGGCGGCGACGCTCGCGACCATGCTGCTGGCCGGCGTGTGGTCGGGCTACACGGCCCTGGTTCCGGCGATGCTGGCCCTGCTGGCTTCGGTGTCCGGGTTCCTGGTCTGGAACGCGCGTCTTCCCGGCCGGCCGCGCACACCCCCGCGGCTCGGCGCGGAGGGCAGCACCTGGCTCGGGTTTTCGCTGGCCTGCCTGGCAATCGCCTTGACCCAGGGAGCTCCCGGCAACCTGCACCCGATCGTGCTGGGATGGCTGTTCGCGGTGCCCGTGCTGGACAGCATGGCGTTGCTCATCCGCCGCGCCGGGCGTGGGCGGCCGGCCTCCGGGGACGGGCGGCGGCAGTTGCACCACCGCCTTTGCGAGCTGGGCTGTTCCGGGAACGAGGCGGTGGTGATCCTGGCCCTTCTGACGGTGCTGCCGGGCGTGACGGGTTTGTGGCTGGACCAGGCGGGCATGCCTGACGAGCTTTCTGCCCTGCTCGGGCTGGGCGCCCTCGTTCTGACGGTGGGCCTGATCGCCTTCCATCGGGGCTCGGGGGCCGGCGCGTCGGATCCGGGCTGAGCGGTCACCGCCAGGCGGGGTGCCCGGACCAAAGCGGCCCGGCCCACGCTCCAGGTATGCGCGGCGTCAGCCGGACCCGCGTATCCAGCGGGTACCGCGTCCGTGCCCCATGCTCGTGGGCTTTCCCTCCTCTCGCAAGCGCCGCAGGACCCGGCGCGGGCGTTGCATCGGAACGTCCGGGAAACGCGCCGCGAGGCCGTCGCTCGGGAACGTCGTGGGCAGCTCGTGCAGCACGGCCTGCCGGACCTTGAGATCAGGGCCGGGGCTGGGCGGCCGGTCGCCGGCTGCCGGCTCGGCCACGCTGTCCGGCGCGGGCTCGGTGAGCCGCGCGGCAGCGGCACGGAAAAATCCGGCGGCCCGCTCGTTGGCGTACTTGCGCTTGCCGGCGAAGACCATCGGCAGCCGCGGGTGCTCCGCGGAGAGTTCGGCCAGCACGCGAGCCACGGGCGCCGCCGGCCAGCGACCGGCCAGGCGGGCCGGCGTCAGAAAGTCCTCGTAGCGGGCTTCGACGACAAGGGCCGGCCGCGGATAGGTGGCGAGCTCGGCGAGCTGGTGGTGCAGGATCTGGAGCTGGCCGATGTCGCCCAGCAGGTTGTCGACGGTCTTGCGCTCGATGACCGCGGCAATCCAGTCATCGTGCATCAGGGCATACCTTCTGGAAGATTGGTAAAACCTTACACCTGACACCGAAAACGGGCACTGCCCACGCACCGCCCCTCCGGCTAAAATGTCTCCGTGTTTCACGTCGACGGGGGACCGCCATGACCGAGCCGATCGATTGGGACCGGATCGATCGGGATCGGGTCGACGATGCGGCGCTCGCGCTGCTCAGCCTGACTCTTCACGACGGGGATCGGGTCTGGAAGGGTCTGGACCGGGAGGTCACCGATCGTCTGCACGACAAGGGCTACATCACCGATCCCCGGGGCAAGGCGAAGTCGGTGCGCCTGACGTCCGAGGGGGTTGCCCGGGCACGTAGCGCCCTGCAGGAACTTTTCGGCAAAGGCGGATGATCGACGAGGGCACGCTGTACGAGCTGGCCGGCCCCGCTTCCTTCGCCCGCGGCGAGGACTACTTCCGCGACGGCCGCGTGGCCCTGTCGCGCCGCGATGGGACCGGCTTCGAGGGGCGGGCCGAGGGCACGGCGAGCTACCGCCTGTGGCTGCGCGACGCTCCGGCCGGACCCGAATGGGCCTGCGACTGCCCGATGGCAATGCAGGGCAATTTCTGCAAGCACCTGGTCGCGGCAGGTCTCGCCTGGCTGGCGGGCGCCGAAACTGGAGAGCCGCGGCCGCGCGAAGACGCCCTGTTGGCCCGGCTCCGGGAGCAGCCGGCAGAGCGGCTCGCCGAGTGGCTCTACGGCGCGGCCATGCACGACCCGGCCCTGGCGCGGCGCTTGCAGCTGCAGCTCTCCGACGATGCGGATGAACTGAAGAAGGCGCTGGGCGCCATGCTGAGCGTCCGCGGGTTCCTCGACTACAGCCGCAGCCTGGACTACGCCGTGGAGCTCGAAGTACCGCTCGAGTTGCTCACGAACATGCTCGCCCCCGATCCCGAACGATGCCTGGCGCTGACCGAGTACGCGCTGTCCCGGCTGCTGCGCGTCCTCGAGCGCGCCGACGACTCGGCCGGGGCCATCGGTGACTGCATCCGTGATTTTTCCGGGCTCCACGCCCGGGCCGTGGCGGCGGCTGGCATGGACGGAGAGCAGCTCGCCAAGAGCCTGTTCCAGCTCAAGAAGAAGGACGACTGGGGCCTGTTCCCGCTGGCGGACTACTGGGACGCCCTGGGCGCGGCCGGGCAGGGGGCCTATGCGTGGCGGGTGCGCAGGGAGTACGCGGCACTGCCGCCGGAGCCCGCCCGGTCGACCAGCGAGGGCTGGATCGCGGAGTACCCGGTGCGCGCGCGCTACGAGGAGCTGGTCCGGATGGAGGGCGATTTCGATGCCCTGATCGAGCTGCTGGCCCGGGACCTGTCCTCGGGCGACGACTACCAGCGCATCGTCGCCGCGTGCCGCGAGCACGGCCGTGATGCGCTGGCGCTGCAGTGGGCCGAGCGGGCCCTGAAGGCGGACCCCGACTTCCCCGGCACGCGCGCGATGGCGGCTGAGGAGTACGGGAAGGCCGGGCTCGACGAGGAGGCTCGCGAGCTGCTGCTGGCCGAGGTGATCGTACGTCCGGGGAGGGACAGCTGGCAGCGGCTGCGCGAGGCTTCGGGCGAGCACTGGCCGGCACTGCGCGAGCGGGCCCTGGCCGGGATCGAGGGCCGCGAGCGCAAGCTCCCCGACGGCTGGTGCGACGCTACCGTGCGCATCGGCCTGCTTCGCCTCGACGGGGACACCGACGCGGCGCGCATGCTCGCCCGCACGCATACCGTCTCGGCGGACGAGCTGGCGTCCCTGGGGGAGGACATCGCGCAGGAGCACCCGGCGGACGCCGCCGCCTTCCTCAGGCGGGCCGTCGCGGCGCACCTGGAGCACGCCGACGCCCGCGACTACGCGGCCATCGTCCCGCAGATCCGCCGCGCCGCCGACCTCGACGCCGGCCCCGAGACGGAGGCGTGGCTGCGGGAGATCCGCCGCCGCTACCGCCCCCGATACAAGCTGATGCGCCTGATGAGCGAGGCCGGGCTGGCGTAGGCCGGGCCCGGATAACCTGCCCCGCGACGGCCGGGTTAGCGCAATTCGGGAGGCCGCGATCAGATCCCGGTAAACAGGAGATCGATCGCCTTGATCAAGGCGTCGCGCTTGGCCTCGAGCGTCCCTGCCACCTCTCCGAGGTGTCGCCGGGAGACGCCGGCAAGCTCCTGGGTCGAGACCACGAAGCGCTCGCCGGAGAGTTCTACCACCGGGTCCAGACCATGAAGGGGGCGCGGAGCCTGGTCCTCGCGAACCAGCGGCGCGGCGACGACTGTATCGAGATCGCCGAGCAGGTCGTGCTGGAGCACGACCACGTAGGGCGCCCACTGCGCGCTGCGGGCGTCGATGTTGGTCAGCACATCGAACTGGCGCATCAAAAGCGACGGAGTCGGTCGCCGAAGCTGCCGCGTTCGGCCACGGTCTCGTTGTACTGGCGGATCGCCTCGCGGTTCTCCTCCTGCCACGCCTGTTCGCGACCAGCGCGAAGAACCCCACGGAGATGTTCTTCCAGGAATCGGGACAGGTTGATCCCCTGCAACCTGGCCTGCTCGATCAGATCGCCGGAAACGCTCAGATTGATCGCGCGCTTCCTCGTGTCCGACCGGTCTTTGTCACGCACAAGAGCCATGGCCTTGTCACCCCGGAGCTATGGTGCGCATCATAATATGCGCATTGTGAGTGCGTATCAACGCCAGGCGAGCAGAGAACAGCGGCCCCGCTCGGTTATATAACGCGGTACGGCTGGCGGACTACTTCGGCAACAGCGCCCGCTTCTGGCTCGGCCTGCAGATGGACTACGACCTCGAAGAGGCCAGAAAGAAGCTCCACGCGGCTTAGATTCAGCACGCCACCAGCGCCACCAGCCCGATGTGTTGTCGCCGATCGAGTCCCCGGTGCTGGATACCTTCTGGAAGATTGGTAAATCGGGAAGTTGGTCTACATTAGGAGGTTTGGTTTCCCGGCATTGAGGCCAGCGCAGATAAGAGAGATGGTCGGCACTACCATCCGAGGACCAAGGAAGCGATGCGGCTTTTGGCGGTGCAGCGTCCCGGCCAGCGCCAGCGTGTGGGCGCGGCCTCGGCGGTCAACCGCAAGGGGGGCTTCTGGTTCGCCTTGTACGAGGGCGGTCTGACCTCGGAGCGGTTCGTGGCGCTGCTCAAGCAGTTGATGCATCGGCGCCGACGGCCGTTGCACTTGGTCGTGGATGGCCTGCCTGCCCACAAGAGCAAGGTGGTCAAGGACTACGTCCAGAGCACGCAGGGAAAGCTGACCCTGCACTTCCTGCCGGGCTATGCGCCGGAGCTCAATCCCGACGAGCTGGTCTGGAGCCATGCCAAGCGCGCCGGGGTGGCCCGCCGCCCGCTGCGCAAGGGCGAGAAGCTGGCGCAGAAGGTGAAGGAACAGCTGCAGGCGATCGCCAACAGCCCGGCCCCGGTGCGGTCCTTCTTCCGGCATCCGGACGTCGCCTATATTTCGGATTGCTGAGTAAGTGTTAAGTAAGAACAACAAGTTAGCGAATTCCGGCGGCAGCCGTTCAGCAAACTGGTTGCCGAGACGGCTTTCGCTGCTTGACGGACGAACAACGTTCGTCGACAGGATCCGAGGAGGTCCATGATGTGCCACGCATACCCGGCTACACGGGTTAGCGAAGTCGGAACCTCTGTAACCAGCGTCCTGTCTTTACCAGAGTCACCGGGTCCGCCGCATTTCCGGGCCCGGCGTCGACGGATCGACCAGCAGGTGCCCGGTCCGCGCCGAGCCGCATGCGCGAGTCGTCGATGATCGTTCCGGTACGGTCCGTCGCCCCGTTGGGACCATCCGAGACACAGGGGGTGAACATGTCCGAGCCCGATACCGACGCCAAGGCCGACGCCAAGGCGGCGCGTCGTATTCTGGGATTCGTTGGGGCCATCATGGCGTTCGCCGTGGTCCTGGCGATCACCGCCGGGGTGATCGCGCACCTCAGCGGCGGGAGCGGGTCGCCCGGCAAGCTGACCCAGGCCCAGATCCAGCAACGGAACGCCCAGGCCGGAAAGGGCGGCATCGCCGGCAAGAGCTAGCGACGCTTACCGCCACCGGATGTTCTGGTGCTCACGGGCCTTGGTGCAGCGGATAGCTTGAGTGGCGGGAGGCGGTCAGTTTTACGTTTTAGGTTTTAAGTTTTAAGGAAGAACAATAACTTATGGAATTCCGGGGACGGTATACATAACTTGGCGGCGGCGCTGTGACGTCGCCCTATGGCGAATTCGCATGGCCCGGGATCCCGGGCGCGGCGACGGAGTGGCGAGGCTGCCGCCCGGACGCCGCCGGCGGGCGGCTGCTGGTTGCGGGCGGGGGTGAGCGCTACGATAAATGACCATGTGCGGTGACTATAGGTGGGAGAGACCTGACATGGCGATGTGGGGGGCACGAAGACACGCTTCAAGGCCAAAGCGCTCGAGTACCCGCGGCAAGTGGAAACCACCGGGGAACCGCTGGTGATCACGGATCGCGGACGGCCCGCCGTGGAGGTCCGGCGCCTGCACACAGCGCGAAGTGGCATTCAGGAGCATGTACGGAAAGGAAAGGGAAGCCACCGGATGATCTTCGATCCCGTGACCGGCCGTCACTGTCCGCTTCCCCACCATGGCAACGACAGGCGCCGTATCCAGCCAGGCTACCCGAAAGAGCTGATCAGGCTTTTCGAGCTACCCTCCGACATATTTGATTGACCACCCGGAATTGGACCGCAGCGCGTTCCCGGAAACCAGCGAGTGTGAGCAGGTGGTCCGGACGGACTGCCAATTTCCCTTGCTTTGCTGATGCCGCCGCTCCGCTCCCTGGTCGTATCGCCAGCCTTTATCCCGGGGCCCGGGAGGGCCAGAGCCGGAATTCGGGCACACGATAGATACCAACCGGGTCAGGGGGTTACGTCTCAAGGCGTTGTGCGGGGCGGCGCGGTTCCCCCTCCGGGGCGAGGAGGCGTGCGCCATACCCGGCAGGCACCGGCGCTGGACTGGGCCCGACTGCCGGATCAGTGCGAGAGTCCGAAGAAGACGGCATTCAGGAGCTGGACCGTCACGTTGAACTCCTTCGTCGTGTCGATGGTCCCGGGCAGCCCGGAGACGTGGACCATCAGGGACTTGTCGATCCGGTCCGGCTGGATGCCGAGCTCTCTGGCGGGCGCGTCGTAACCCCTGGGAGCGTTGTCCACGACCCGGCTCCTGACCTGCCCGGACAGGCCGCCGATGAGATCACGCTTCGATGCGAAGTCGACCTCGAGCGTGCCGATGTAGTAGACCTTGCCTGCTTCGGGGACGCGAAAGGCGACCTGGGGAACGGTGAAGTAGTTTCCGGACCAGGAATCGCGGTAGTCGATCTTGTTGATCACGTAGATCCCGGGCTTCAGCTTCCAGATGAACTCCCCGTTTTTGTCGACGTCGGCCCTGATCCGCGACTTGTCTTCGATGCGCAGCAGATTCGGGGTGATGGAAGACCCGAACAGGCCCTTGCCGAAGGTTTTCTCCGTGCCGTGCTCCGTCCACCGGATGCGTCCGAACACGACCGAGGTGTCGGCCGAAGAGAGGGCCTGCCCGGCATTGCCCTGTTCTTTCAGATTGGGCGTCGTCGAGAAGCAGGCGCTCAACAAGGCGGCGGCAGTCAAGGCAACGAGCCACCGGCATCGCTTGACCATTTCCATGTTCGTTCGCTCCGCGCCGGTGCCCTGGCCTGACCGATCTTCGGGAAAACGGATAACACCTGGCCCGGCAGCCGTCGGTGACCGGAGTCAAGGAAGGGGCGAGCCGGGGCACGGGACGGTGGCCGCGCTATCGTGGCGGTGGCGGGTTAAGTGGGGGTGGCCGGGGTCGAGTCAGTTTTAAGTGTTAAGTAAGAACAAGAAGTTATCGGATTCCGGGCGCCGTTTACATAACCGACGTGCTGGCGGCACGCGGAGCTTTAGGGCCTGTCTGGCACGGCGCGAGAAGGAGTGTGGTGGCGTTGTTACACGACCGACCGGCAGCACCGTCCACCGCGGTGCTGAGAGCTGACAAACCTTTCGAGGGGACTGGTGACGGCGTCCCTTGACATGGAGAGGTCAGGCTAAGGGTTCGAAGCGATGCTTTGTGGCCCGCGGAAGGAGCATATCGCTGGCCGCGTACTCCTCGTCGGCCGCTACACCGTCATCCTCGCTTTCGAGGTAATGGCGCATGCTCTTTTCAGTGAAAGCAAGACGATAAATAGCCTCGACCGTCCGTGCGCGGCATGGGTAGCCGTCACGCTTACCGGGTCGCGGCCTTCCCGGCGATCCGGAGGATGAACGACTTCAAGCGCTCCGGGTCCTGCGACATCGGGAAGCGGCCCGGTCCGGTCGTGACGGTGTGCTGCAGGAGGATCGGGGTGCCCTTGCCGGCCTCCTCGTAGCAGACGCGGTAGCCGATCCCCCGCACGTCGAGGTCGACGTACACCGCCCCGCGATCCCGCAGCGCCGCGCGCTCACGCCGGCCCCTCCGGGCTCGCCACCTGCCGACGCAGGGCCTGCATCCGGCGGATCGCGCGGTAGCAGGCGAAGATCGTCTCGATGTCGCCCGCGCCAGCATCATCCGCCGCACGCCGCGCGGAAACGCCGTGGCGTCCCGGCGGTCGTCCCTCCGCTCCGGCGGTGCGCTTCGATCGCCGGCGATCAGCTCCCTGCGCGGACGGAAGAACACCGGCGGACGACGGTCTCGGTTTGACACCCGCTCGCGGGCAATGCTAGAAAAATGTTCGATATCCGATCCAATGTTCGATATTCGAACATCCGACCCGGCGACGCCGGGCGGGTGGCAGGAGACTCACTATGCTCGAAAAGGCCGACGCGACGCTGCTAGAGACCCAGGCGGCGGACTGGCCCGAGGGGGACCTGACCCGGGTGCCGTACTGGCTGTTCCAGCAGGAGTCGGTACTGGACGCGGAGCAGGAACGCATCTTCCGCGGGCCCCACTGGCACTTCCTGTGCATGGAACGGGAGCTGCCGGAGGCCGGGGATTTCCGGACCACCCACGTGGGCCGGTCGCCGGTCGTCGTGGTGCGCGACGACGACGGTGAGATCTACGCCTTCGAGAACCGCTGCGCCCACCGCGGAGCCCTGGTTTGCCTCGAGAACGGCGGCAAGGCTTCCGGCTTTTCCTGCGTCTACCACGGCTGGCGCTACAGCCGGCGGGGCGACCTTGAGGCCGTCCCGTTCCAGGAGGGCATCGACGGCAAGGGCGGCATGGCCGCCTCGTTCTGCATGGAGAACCACAATCTGCGCAAGCTGCGGGTGGAGGTGGTCCACCATGTCGTTTTCGGCAGCTTCTCGGAGGAGGTGCCCCCGATCGAGGAGTACCTGGGCGAGGAGATCCACGACCGTATCGAGCGCGTGCTCGGCCGGCGCACGCCGGTCGTCCTCGGGCGCTTCACCCAGATCCTGCCGAACAACTGGAAGCTGTACGTCGAGAACGTGAAGGACTCCTACCACGCGAGCATCCTGCACCTGTTCTTCACCACCTTCCGGGTCAACCGCCTCTCCCAGCGCGGCGGCATCATCGTCGACGAGAGCGGGGGCAACCACGTCAGCTATTCCGCGATCGACCGGCAGCCCCGGGATGACCGGCACTACTCGAAGGAAGAGCTGCGCTCCAACCACGAGTCCTACCGCCTGGCGGATCCGTCCATGCTGGAAGGCTTCTTCGACGAGTTCGGGGACGGGGTGACACTGCAGATCCTGACGGTGTTTCCGACCTTCGTGCTGCAGCAGATCATGAACGCCATCTCACTGCGCCAGGTGGTCCCGCTCGGGGTGGACCGGACCGCCCTGAACTGGACCTACCTGGGCTTCGAGGAGGACACGCCCGAGGAGCGGGCGATGCGGATGAAGCAGTCCAACCTGATGGGACCGGCCGGATTCGTGTCGATGGAGGACGGCTGCGTCGGGGGATTCGTCCAGCGTGGCATCGGCGGCGCGCAGACCGAGCGCTCGGTCCTGGAGATGGGCGGCACGACGGCCGAGTCGCAGGCCGGGCGTGCGACCGAGACGTCGGTGCGCGGGTTCTGGAAGGCCTACCGCGCGAGCATGGGGATCTGACATGAGCGCGAGCCGTTACGAGCGGATCTCCCGCAAGCAGGCCGAGTACGCCCGTTGCCTCGACGACGACGACCTGGAGGCCTGGCCCGACTTCTTCCAGGAGCGGTGCCTGTACAAGGTCACCACCGCGGACAACTACCGTGACGGGCTCGAGGGAGCCATGGTCTACGCGGACTGCCGCGCCATGCTGGAGGACCGCATCTCCGCGCTGCGCCAGGCGAACATCTACGAGCGTCATCGCTACCGCCACATCCTGGGCCAGCCCGGGATCCTTGCCGAATCCCGGGACGAGGTGCGCAGCGAGACGCCCTTCCTGGTGGCCAGGACCATGCGGGAAGGGGCGACGAGCCTGTTTGCCGCCGGGCGCTACGTGGACTGCTACCGGTTCGAGGACGGCGAGCCCCGGCTCGCGGAGCGGGTCGTGGTCTGCGACAGCTCCGCGGTCGACACCCTGCTGGCGATTCCGCTGTGAGCGACAGCGGCGTGCCCGCGATCGCGCTCAGCATCGGGGATCCCAACGGGATCGGGCCCGAGATCGCGGTCAAGGCGGCCGCGGTGCTCGGCCGCGAGGGGAGGCTGCACCCGGTGCTGGTCGGCGATCCCGCCGCGATCCGGGCCTGTGCCCGCCGCTTTGCCTCCGGCTACCGGCTACGCGAAGCCGGCTGGCCCGACGCCCCGGCGGCGCACACGCTGGATGTCGTTCCGGTCCACGCGCTGCCCGAGGCGGACTATCGCCCCGGCGAGGTCAGCGCCGCCGCCGGGGCCGCGACGGTCGAGTACCTCGCTGCGGCCGTCGCGCTGACGCGCGCGCATCCCGTGCACGGGATCGTCGCCTGCCCGCACTCGGAGACGGCGGTCAACGCCGCCGGGATCGCCTTCTCCGGTTATCCGGGTTTGCTCGCCCGGCTTACCGGAACCGCGGAGGAGGGGGTGTTCCTGATGCTCGTGGGCGGCGGCCTGCGCATCGTGCACGCAACCCTGCATCTGGCGCTGCGCGAGGCGCTCGCGCGCCTGACGCCGGACCGGGTCGAGGCGGCGGGCGTCGCGGCCGCCGGGGCCCTGCAGGCGATGGGCCTGGACTCGCCGCGCCTCGCGGTGCTCGGGATCAACCCGCATGCCGGCGAGAACGGCCTGTTCGGCAGCGAGGACGCCGAGATCACGAGCCCGGCCGTGGCGCGCCTCAGGCAGCGCGGGATCACGGCCGAGGGCCCGTTCGGGGCCGACACCGCGCTCGCGGCGGCGGAATTCGACGCCTATATCGCGATGTACCACGACCAGGGGCACGTACCGGTCAAGCTCCTGGCCGGCCGCACGGCGTCCGCCCTGGCCGTCGGCGCGGGCGTCCTGTTCGCCAGTGTCGGCCACGGCACCGGCTTCGACATCGCCGGTCGCGGCGTCGCCGACCCGGCGGCGGTCCTGCGCGCGGCCCGCCTCCTCGCTAGCGGGACCGCCCCTGCCGGGAGGCCGGGGGCATGAGCTTCACGATCCGCGTGTCCGGCACGGACATCCGGTTTCCGTGCGCGCCGGATGAAACCGTCCTCGAGGCCGCCGAACGGGCGGGCTTCGCGCTGCCGCATTCCTGTCGCCGCGGCGCCTGCGAAACCTGCACCGGCGACGTCTCGGACGGCCGGTTCTCGGTCGGCCTGCAAGGCACACCGGTCGCCGCGCCCGGCTCCGAGGTGACGCTTTGCCGCGTTCATCCCCGCTCGGACCTCGAGATCCGTCCCCGGCGCATCGAGCGCAAGACGATGCCCGAGCGCCGGCGCCTGTCCGCGAGGGTGTACCGGGTGCAACACCCGGCCCCCGACGTCGCCGTGCTGCACCTGCGCTTTCCGGCCGGCGTTCGCGTGCCGTTCAAGGCCGGGCAGTACCTGCAGCTCGAGACCGCTCCGGGCGAGCGTCGCAGTTACTCCCTCGCCAACCCCCCGCACAAAAACGACGGCGCGCTGCTGCACGTCCGGGTGATCCCGGGGGGCGCCTTCTCGGCAACCCTGCTGCCGGCCCTGGAGGCGGGGGACACGCTGCCGGTCGAGCTGCCCTACGGGGATTTCTACCTGCGCGACGGCGACCAGCCGGTGATCCTCGCCGCGACCGGGACGGGCTTCGCGCCGATGCGATCGATCATCGAGTCGGCGATCCGGCGGGGGCTCGAGAGACCGATGGAGCTCTACTGGGGAGGGCGCCGGGCGCAGGACCTCTATCTGGCGGACGCGGCCGCGCGCTGGGCGCGCAAGCATCCGTGGTTCCGCTTCGTGCCGGTGCTGTCGCAGTCCGAAACGGCCCCCTGGGACGACTGGCGGGCGGGCCATATCGATCGGGCGATCATGCAGGACCATGCCGACCTCGCCGGTCACCGAGTGTACGCCTGCGGCAATCCGGAAATGCTTGCCGGGCTGCGGGCGAGGCTGGTCGGGGACCGCGCCCTGCCGGCCGACGAGTTCTACTGCGACGCCTTCGTAGCCACCGGCGCGGACGCCGGCGGCGACATGGGGTGACGGCGGGCGCGCGTTGGCCCGGCGTGCACGCTGGGCCGACAAGGGCCCCCCGGCAGCGACCGGGAAAGCGCGGCAGGGATACACCGCAGGGTGAGCGGGCGGCCGTGCGGCCGCCGCGGTGGCTCCAGGCCGCCGGGAGCATAACGACAACGGCAACGGCCCGGCGCCTGCACGGCGCGTCGCAGGCCGCTGCGCGACGGAGCACAACCAGGGCCGGCACCAGGTGGCGGTACCCGAGCCGCCGGACCCACGGGGGGTACGCGGGTCGGCGACGGGGCACCTTGTGCGGGCGTTTTCGGCACCGGAGGAAAAACGCAATGACGACGAACAAATGTCCGCGTGGGACGCGGTTGGCAGGATGGTTTGCGGGCGCGCTGCTGGTTTGTGGCCTGCTCCAGACGGCGGCCTGGGCGGCCAAGCCGATCCCGATCGGCGTCATGGCCCCCGAGAAACTGGCGGACGGGCGCGCGATCATGCACGCCGCCCAGCTGGCGGTCGATCAGATCAACGCGGCGGGCGGGGTCAACGGTCGCAACCTGAAGCTGTACAAGTTCGATGACAAGGCCTCGGGGGCCAACGCCGTACGCGCGCTCAAGCGGGCCGTCGACGAGGACCACGTGAAGGCCATGGTCGGGGTTTTCATCAGTGAGGTCGCCCTCGCCGTGGAGCCCTGGGCGGGCCGCCTGCACACCCCGTTCATCATAACGGGATCCCTTTCCACCAAGGTCGCGCAAAACATCCACGACCACTACAACCGGGACAAGTACGTCTTCCAGGCCCAGGAGAACTCCAAGTTTGTCGCGGAATCGATCTGTCACGAGCTGCATGCGCTCGTGGTGAAGAAGCTTCACTACAGCCGGGCCGTGATCCTGCACGAGCAGGCCGCGTTCGCCCTGCCGATGGCCAACGAGTACCGGCGCTGTCTGCCACGGGCGGGGCTGAAGGTGGTCGACGAGATCGCATTCTCGCGCAGCGAGAATGATTTCACCCCGATCTTCGACCAGGTCGAGAAGGACCACGCGCAGGTGGCCGTGACCGCGGTCGGGATCAACGGCACCCGGCCCGTGGTGCAGTGGCACCAGCAGCAGGCGCCGTTCCTGCTGGCGGGACAGGACGCCGACGCGACCGACCCGCATTTCTGGCGGGACACCAACGGCGCCGCCCAGGGCGTCCTGGAGCACACCTTCGGCGCCGGCGTGGCCCTGACCTCGAAGTCCGTCAGCTTCTACCGGGCGTACAAGGCCCGCTTCCACGAGGCCCCGGCGGATCTCGGCTACCCTGCCTACGACGGTGTCTACATCCTCAAGGCCGCGATCGAGCGTGCGGGCAGCGTACAGCCGGACGCGCTGGTCAAGGCGCTGGAGAAGACCAACATGGACGGGGTGACCGGGCACATTGCCTTCTATGGTCGGCACAGCCGTTATACCCATGGCAAGAAGTACCAGCGCGGGGTGCTGTTCCAGTGGCAGCATGGCAAGCAGGTGGTTCTGCTGCCCGGGAAGGTCTCCCAGGGGCACCTGAAGGTGCCGGCGTTCGTCCGTCCCCACGGGAACTGACCGGCGGCGCCGCCGCCGTCGTACCGGGCGGAAGGCCGCCGGCTTTGCGGCTCGCACTCGCTCCGGGGCGTGAAATCCCCGGAGCGGTGCGGCGCCGCGCGGTGCCGGCTCGCCGGCCCGGCCCGTCCCGGGCGATTGCCCACGGCGGTGTGGCGGCTATCATGGAAGCGATGGGCGGGGCGCGGCCTCGCCAGCGCCGGGGTGGTGTTGCGCCTGAGGCTTGCCGGCGCCATGATCTTGTCGGCACCGGCGGCACGCGCTTGGACCGGGAGCGCGGGGTGGCAGGCGCGGGCAGGGAACGGGTTCGCGCCGGCGGGCGCGTCGGTTTTCCTGGTGCGGAGCGGATGACGCGGATGCGCGGGGTCGGGTGAACGACACGACGGGTGATCGCCGGAGCGGGCGATCGTACGAGCGGATGCAGGGTCTGGCCAAGGGCCTGGCAGTGCTGGAGTGCTTCGTGGGCGGCCATGACCGGCTGACGGCCGCGGACGCGGCACGGATGGCGGGCCTCACCCGGGCGGCCGCCCGGCGGTGCCTGCTCACCCTGGTCGATCTGGGGTATCTCACGTACGACGGCAAGTTCTTCCGCCCGTTGCCGAAGATGCTGCGCATCGGCGGTGCGTATCTGACCGGAAACCCGCTTCCCCAGCATGCCCAGGCGATTCTGGCCGCCGCTCGCGACCGCATCGGCGAATCCGTCTCCCTGGCCATCCTGGATGGCCCGAACGCGGTCTTCGTGGCGCGGGCGGCGGTGCCTCGATTGGTCTCGACCGGGGTGAATGTCGGTGCCGCGTTGCCCGCCTATTGCTCGGCCACCGGCCGGGTTCTGCTGACGGGGCTGTCGGACGACGAGGTGCGCGCACGCCTGGAGCAGACCCCTCTGGTGGCGTTGACACCGCGCACGCGGACCGATTTGGCGTCGCTGCTGGAGGTGGTCCAGGCCGTCAGAAGAGAGGGTTTCGCGCTGGTCGAGGAGGAGCTCGAGCTCGGCATGCGCTCGCTGGCGGTGCCCGTACGGGACCGGGAGGGTCGCGTTGTTGCGGCCATGAGCGTAAGCGCATCGTCCGCACGGGTCAGCTCGGCCGTGATGACACAGGAGTTCCTGCCGGTCCTCCGGCAATTCTCGGAAACCCTCGGCGGGCGTCTTTAGAGCCTGATTGCCGACCGCATCTGCGGGGCCGGCGCGCTTGGCGCGGGAATGGAAAACCGTCGTATTCCGGTTGCAAGCCTGGACGGCAACGGGGATGCCGGGCGGGCGGCACGTTGCTCCGGCTCAACCGTGCCATCCCGGACCAGGGATGGGGCGCGTCGCCTGCGGGCGCGTCTCCGCGGCCTGGGGTCGATTTTGGTTGCACACGTGCCCCTATAGCACCAGTGTCGGTTCCCGTTCATCGGGCAACGGCCCCAGAGGCGGGTCTCCAGGGGCTTGCTTGGGCGCTTCCCACAGTGTGTGATCAGCAGGGACGTCGTGGAGCAGTCGCTCGTTGTGACTGGCGCGGCGGCTCGACTGCCGGTCGGGACGCGGTTGTGTTGCGGGCGCGGGGCAAGCACAGCGTGTATTGGCCGTATCGCGAAGTGGGTCACTGAGATCGATTTCGCGGCCCGGCGAGGCACCGCTCAGCAAACGGACCGGGGCGGTGGCCCGCGGAACTGATCGGCCGCAGGCGATTGAGCTTCTGCACTGGATTTGGGCGCAACCCGGAGTGAAGGGGCTACCTGCCAACGCCCGGCTCCCGGGCCGGGCAGCAAAGTATCAAGGTGTTCTATGCAGTTTCATCTCGACGGGTTCCAGCCCGGCGACCCGGAAATCCGCCCGGCGGCCGGGCAATACCATAACGCCCAGGTATCCGATCGCCTGCCGGAGCAGGTGGACGTCTTGATCGTCGGCTGCGGTCCGGCCGGGCTGACGCTGGCGGCGCAGCTGGCCCGCTTCCCCGAGCTGAGCACGCGGATCATCGAGCAGAAACCGGGCCGGCTCCTGCTGGGACAGGCGGACGGCATCGCCTGCCGCACGATGGAGATGTTCGAGGCCTACGGTTTCAGCGAGCGGGTCCTGAAGGAGGCCCAGTGGATCAACGAGACGGCGTTCTGGAAGCCGGACGACGCGCAGCGGGCAAACATCCGCCGCAGCGGCAGGATCCAGGACACCGAGGACGGGCTGTCCGAGTTTCCGCACGTCGTGCTCAACCAGGCGCGGGTGCACGACTTCTATCTGGACGCCATGCACAACGCGCCCACCCGGCTGGTGCCGGACTATTCGCGCGAGTTGCTCGATCTTGAGCTCGATCCGGCGGCCGCGGAGGGGGCGGCGGGCCATCCGCTGACGGCGCGGATCGCCCGCGTGGACCCGGCCCACCGGGGCCAGATCGAGACCGTACGGGCACGCTACGTGGTCGGCTGCGACGGGGCGCGCAGCACGGTACGCACCTGCCTGGGTCGGGAGCTGCGCGGCGATTCGGCCAATCAGGCCTGGGGGGTGATGGATGTCCTGGCGGTGACCGACTTTCCCGACATCCGCCTCAAAGCCGTGATCCACTCCGCCAACGAGGGCAACATGCTGGTCATCCCGCGCGAGGGCGGGTACCTGGTGCGCCTGTACATCGAGCTCGACAAGCTCAACCAGGACGAGCGGGTGTCCAGCCGGAAGATCACCAGCGAGCACCTGGTGGCGGCGGCCCAGCGGATTATTCATCCGTACTCGCTGGAGGTGAAGGAGATCGCCTGGTGGTCGGTCTACGAAATCGGCCAGCGCCTGTGCGACAAGTTCGACGACGTGCCCGAGGAAGCCGTTGGCGAGCGGTTCCCGCGGGTCTTCATCGTCGGCGACGCCTGCCACACCCACAGCCCCAAGGCGGGGCAGGGCATGAACGTGTCCATGCGCGACAGCTTCAATCTGGGGTGGAAGCTCGCTTCGGTCCTGCGGGGCAGGGCGTCGCCGCGCATCCTGCACACCTACTCAATGGAGCGCCGGACCGTCGCCCGGGAGCTGATCGATTTCGATCGCGAGTTTGCGCAGATGTTCAGCGCGCCGCCGAAAGGCGCCGGGGATGCCGGCGGCGAGGGCGTGGATCCGGCCGAGTTCCAGCGCTACTTCGTGCAGCACGGCCGCTTCACCGCCGGGACCGCGATCCGGTATTACCCCTCGATCCTCTCCGCCGAGCCGACCCACCAGCACCTGGCCCGGGACCTGGTCATCGGCAAGCGCTTTCACTCGGCCCCGGTGATCCGGCTCGCGGATGCCAAGCCGTACCAGCTCGGTCACGCGGTCAAGGCCGACGGACGCTGGCGCCTGTTCGCCTTCGCCGACCCGGCCGCGCCGGGCGAGCCCGCCTCCGGGATCGTCGCCTTGTGTCGGTTTCTCACCGATTCGCCGCAATCCCCGCTGGTCCGCTACACCCCGGCGGGTGCGGACATCGACGCCGTCGTCGACGTGCGGGCCGTGTTCCAGCAGGGCCACCGCGAGCTCGCGCTGGAAACCCTCCCGGGCCTGCTCCTGCCGCGGAAGGGGCGCTACGGCCTGCGGGACTACGAGAAGGCGTTCTGTCCGGATCTCAAGAACGGCAACGACGTCTTCGAGATGCGGGGCATCGACCGTGCGGCGGGCTGCATGGTGGTGGTGCGGCCGGACCAGCACGTGGCCCACGTGCTGCCCCTTGATGCCCATCGCGAGCTCGCGGCCTTCTTCGATGGCTTCATGACCCGGGCCGGTTGAGCAAGGGCCCCGCACTCTGCGGCTTTGACCTGAATCTGTCCCGCTGTCCCATCCGGTAAGGCGCTTGCGATTGCCGCTCCGCTCTCTTCCTGCGACTACGGTGAGCCCGGCAGCGCGGACGCGGAAACGCCGCACCGATCGGCTGCCCTACAGATGGGCCAGGCCTGGTCTCCCGGAATCTCTGCCAATAGCTGTGGGTGTTACCAATCTTCCAGAAGCTATTGCCATGTCTCAGCGGCTGCCGGTGCCTTCCTGGCAGGGCGCGAGGGGGGATTTCGTGGCGCGAAACGGCCGACGGGCGACAGGCCGCTCACGGCGGCACAGGCAGCCGCCCGCGGGGGACGGCCGTGCGCCCCGCCGGCGGTGTCGCGTTCACTCGGCGTGGCACGGACATAAGTTGGCCGGGGCCAAAGCCCCGGCCAACCTCTTGACTTAACACTTAAAACTTAACACCTAAAACTCC
>Ga0102944_1001050_pt1 | contig 19397 bp, 12 predicted proteins | sample SalPonD_shore_MG_FD_78172 | JGI IMG/M metagenome (GOLD analysis project Ga0102944, IMG submission 78172) | Salt pond soil microbial communities from South San Francisco under conditions of wetland restoration - Salt Pond MetaG... | ecosystem: Environmental > Aquatic > Marine > Intertidal zone >...
ACGGGCTTGTCGAGGTCCCACAACTCGGTCAGCCCGGCGAAGCTGCCGGGCCCGTAGTCCGAGTGCCACCACAGGCCAACCTCCTCGTCCTCGCCGGCCGCCGCCGCCTTGAGATCCCAGCCGGCGGAGAACGCCTTGTCGCCGGCAGCGGTGACGATCCCGACCTTGAGCTCGGGGTCGTCGCGCAACTCGCAGAACGCTTCTCCGAGCGCGACCGACGTGGCGCGATCGATCGCATTGACCTTCGGTCGGTCAAGCGTGACCTCCATGACGCCATTGCGGCGCTCGACGTGTACGCCCTCGTTCATGACGCGTCTCCAGTTTGCCAGCGTGGATCGGGGCGGGCCGGCCGCAGCCGGCCCGATGCGGGGATGTTCGGCGAATTCGCGGCCAGTGCCTTGACCGCACTCGCCATGATTTTGGCGCGACACGCCGTCCGGGGAAGTCCCGGCAGCGACCTTTCCGGTGCGCCCTCAGGCGGGCTTGCGGGCGCGCAGATGGTGCGGGCAGTGCTCGCCGGCCTCGAGGACCTTGAGCATCGCGGTCCAGGTCTGGATGTTGTGATCCACCGTCTCGCGCCCGGCGGCGGCCGCCGCCTTCTCGTACAGCGGCCCCTCGAGCGCGGCCAGCTCGCTGCGGGCCGTCTCGCGATACCAGGGGTTGCGGTTGTACAGTTCCACGTCCTGGAAGCCGGCCCCCTCGAGCGCCCGGCGGTAGCGCGCCGGCGACGCCATGTTGAAGCTCAGCCCCTCGAGATCGAGGTAGCGGCGCATGTCGGCGGAAGGCTCGTCGTCGTGGGCGATGAGCCAATCCGACGCGACGAGTCGGCCGCCGGGCACGAGCAGCCGGTATGCATCGGCGAACAAGGCCTCCTTGTCCGGGATGTGAATCATCGAGTCCTTGCTGAAGAACACGTCGAAACCGCCGTCGGGCAGCGGCAGCGGGCCGGGCTCGACCCGCATGACCTCGATGCGGTCCTCCAAGTCGCGCTCGCGCACGCGCTGACGCCCCTTCTCCAGGACCGGCTCCTCGACGTCGACGCCGACGACGCGGCCAGCACCGTAGTCCTCGACCAGCGACAGTGCGATGCCGCCCGAGCCGCACCCGAGGTCCAGTACCGTGAGCCCCGTCAGGTCGATGCCGCTGAGCACGGCCCGGACCTCCTCCGGACCGCCGGGCGACAGATAGCCCTCGCCCCACAGGGTCTCGAGAAACGCGATCGACTCGTCGGCGTACTCGGCGTCGTGTTCTTCGGTCATGTCGTATTCTCTCCGTTCACGCAGCGCTCGAAGCGCTCACCCTTCGTAGAGGCCCTCGGCGCGCAAGTCGTCCATCGAACGCAGGATGCCCGTGCGCAGCGTGTCGACCAGGAAGTCGATCTGTTCGCGCGTGATCGTCAGCGGCGGTGACATCACGCACATGTTGACAAAGGGCCGCACCAGCAGGCCCATCTTCTGGCAGTGTTCGTCGATGCGATTGCCGATGGCGTAGTCGAGTTCCAGATCCTCTTCGGTGCCGCCGGTCAGCGAGCACTCGACGCAGCCGACCAGCCCCATGCCCCGCACGTCACCGACGATCGGGATGTCGCGCAGCTCCGCCAGGCGCTGCTGGAAGTACGGCCCGATCTCGCGCACGCGCTCGGGCAGCTGCTCGCGCTCCAGGATGTCGATATTGGCCAGGGCGGCGGCGCAGGACACGGGATGGCCGGAGTATGTGAAACCGTTTGAGAAGATCGCGTCCAGCGAGTTGTCGCCGGTGATGTCATCGAGCAGGCGATCCGAGATCAGCACGGCGCCCAGCGGAAGATAGCCGGACGTCAGCCCCTTCGCGGCGGTGATGACGTCCGGCTGGACATCGAACACGGCCTTGCTCGCAAACATGTGCCCGAGGCGACCGAACGCCGTGACGACCTCGTCGGATATGTAGAGCACGTCGTGCTTGCGGCACACGGCCTGGCACTTGGCATGATACCCGGCGGGCGGGACGATCACGCCGCCGGAGGCGAGGATCGGCTCGGCGATGAACGCGGCCACCCTGTCCGCACCGACCTCGAGTATCCTGTTCTCGAGATCCGCGACCTTGGCGTTGCAGAATTCCTCGACGCTCATGTCCTTCGGCCGACGGTACGGGTTCGGCGACGGCAGGAAGTCGATGGTATCGGTCTCGTAGTCGAACCAGCTCTTGTCGCGCCCCTTGCCGGAGACCGATGCCGCCAGGTACGTGCTGCCGTGATACGCATCGCGGCGGGTGATGATGTGCTTCTTCTCCGGGCGCCCGCGCACGTTGTTGTAGAACTGGACGAAGCGCAGGGCAGAATCCACGGCCGTCGAGCCGCCGGTCGTGAAGAAGACGTTGTTCAGGTCTCCCGGCGCCAGGTCCGCGAGGCGCTGGCCGAGCCGCGCTGCGGGGCCGCTGGTCAGCGACCAGGGACTCACATATGCCATGTCCAGCATCTGCGCATGGGCCGCGTCGGCGATCTCGCGGCGCCCGTGGCCGGCGTTCACGCACCACATGCCGCCGGGGCCGTCGAGCAGCGCATCGCCATCCGTGTCGTACAGGTACACACCCTCCGCGCGCTCGATCACCGTTCGCTCATTGGCGCCGTAATCGGCCAGCGCTTCCCATGGGTGCACCACCTGGTTGTCACCCGCGCGCAGGGCGGCGGTGTCATTCGCCGGCGCCGCCGATTCCCGGCTGGCGGCCACACCGGATTCTGGGATGGTCTTCTCTTGCATGCCGTGGTCCTCGATGCTGACGGCCGCCGCACAAGCCGCGGCCGCGCCTGCACGCGGCAGGCCTCTCGGTTGGAAGGCTTCGCCGCGGGGGCCGCCACGCTGGACGGTCCCGGCGGTGTCGATCAGGCCGACTGCTGGAGCTGCTGCTCGCGCTCTTGGCGCATTTCCTCGTTCACCTCCGCCAGCGGGCGCCCGTGCGGCTTCTGCGGCAGCTCCACGACCGGCAGCTCGGCCCGGACGAGGTCGTGGAACTGCTTGAGCGTGTCCTCGAATTGCGACAGCGGGCCGGGTTCGTAGGCCGACGAATAGACGCCGTCGGCCACGCGGCGGCACAGCGCGTCGTCCTCTTCCATCACCTTGCCGCTGATGCGCATGTTGAGGTTGCGCAGCTTCTGCATCTCCGGACGGTCGTCGGGCAGCGCGTAGACGCAGTAGCGGGCCACGCAGCGCTCCGGGCCGACCGGCAGGATCTGGAAGAAATCGATCGAGTCCGGGTACAGGTCGAGGCCGAGATTGGGCTGCATCGTGTAGAACGCCCAGGCGCGGCGTCGATCCTCGGACAGGTGCGTGGCGACGTCCCCGATGCGCTCCTGGTAGATGCGCTCGGTCCATACCGACGACAGCTCTTCCTTGAACTGGCTCACCGTGACGGAAACGCCCGTGTCCTTCACGTCCATGTTCATGGGCTGCAGCCCGAACATGCGGTTGAGGCCCGGATGCCCCATCATGATGTGGTAGCACTCGAGATTGTTGTCGACCGCGATCTTCCAGTCGCAGGGCCATTCGGTCTCGTCGACCTCCGTGATGGCCTCCATCTCGGGCACGCGGTACTGGTCCAGCGACGCGCGGAACGGCGCCCACAGCGTCTCCAGGTCCGGGCCACCATTGTCGCGCAGCCGCACGAAGATGAACCCCAGGAACGTGTCCATCTCCACCGGCTTGAGGCCGAAGCATTCCTTGTCCAGCCCGGGGAAGGAGTCCTCCTGCGGCACGCCGCGCAGCTGGCCGTCGGCGCCGTAGGTCCAGCCGTGGTACGGGCAGGTGATCACGGGGCGTTTCAGGCGGCCCCCGCCGTACAGCAGGCGCGAGCCGCGATGGCGGCACACGTTGTGGAACGCCTTGATCGAGTAATCCGTGTCGCGAATGACGAACACGCTCTCCTTGAGGATGTCCAGCACCCGGTAGTCCCCGGGCTCCGGGATGTCGTTCTGGTGGCACACGATCTGCCACGACGGCATCAGCACCCGCTCGAGTTCCAGCTGGAGGAACTCCGGATCCTGGTAGACCCATGCCGGAAGCGCCCGTGCGGGTTCCTCACGCACCGGGTAGTACCCCCGACTTGCATCCGTCCTTACCGCGGTCATCGTGCCCTTCATGGTCGTGACTCCCGTTGGATTCGTTCGTCGGCCGGTCCCGGCCGTGGCCTGCGCAAGCGCGCGGCCATTCCCGGCCTGCGGCCCGACGGAAGGGTGTTCTGCCGGACTCTGCACCATGCAGACTGCCACGAAACGATTGATCGATCAATCAATACACGGGCGGGCGCTCCCGGGTCCGGAAGCGTCCCGCGGTCGGCACCGGGTCGGCACATCCGCTGGACCACCCACCGTTGAGCGGCCAGCGTTGGGCCGCGCCCCGGGGCCGTTCGGCCCGACTGCGCATTGCGCGCGCATGCCCGCCGGGCGCCGATTTCCGGACCGCGGGCGGACGATCCCGGCGACCCGCGGATTTGACGCAGGGTACCCATTGCGGTATTGGTTGATTAATCAATCATACCTTGAAGCTCGACCGACGAGGCAAGCGGTGGATCACCTATGCTATAGGGGCACCGGGCTTCGCCGGAGTGGCCCGCTGTGGCAACGCCTGCATCGGGTCGCGATACGTGCGACAGCGCACGCCCCAAAGCGGAGGTAAACGCCAATGACCGAAGACAACAATCACGGAAACAAGACACTCGAAGGCGTCGTGAAGCGCCTGGGCGAACACGGCATGTCGCGGCGCCAGGCCCTCAAGGCCATCATCGCGAGCGGCATGGGCGTGGCGGTCTCGCCGCTCGTCTCGCGCGTGGCATGGGGCGCGACCGGACCCGGCGGCCTGCCGCTGGCGCGGCCCGACAAGCCGGTGACGCTACCCATGCACGGCGACCCGATCGCTGACGGCCTCAAGCCCGAGAGCGGCACGTTCACCGTGTTCAACTACTCCGACTACCTGTACAAGGCCGTGCTCGACAAGTTCGGCGAGAAGTATGACGTCGACGTGCAGCTGACCACGTTCGCCAACATGGACCAGTGCATCACCAAGCTGGCCAACCGCGACGTCGACGTCGATGTCACCGAGCTCACGCCCGACCGCATCACACAGGCGACGGCCGGCAAGCTGCTGCAGCCGATCAACCACAGCTACATCCCGAACCTGAAGAAGAATGTCTGGCCGCAGTTGCACAGCCCGTTCTACGACCGCGGCTCGCGCTACACGGTTCCCTATGCCTGCTACACCACCGGCATCGGCTGGCGCAGCGACAAGGTGAGCGAAGACATCCCGAACATGGACAACCCGTGGTCCATCTTCTGGAATGCCCAGGACTACAAGGGCTACGCCGGCATCATCAACTCGCCGCGCGAGGCGATCGGGCTGGCGATGCTCTATCGCGGCAACACGGATCTCAACACCGAGGACCCGAAGGTCATCGACCAGGCGCTGGAGGACCTCCAGGAACTGGTGAAGGTCTGCAATCCGAAGGTGAACAATACCGAGTACCAGACCCTCGCCCAGGGCAAGAGCTGGCTCCATCAGGCCTGGTCCGGCGACGCGCTGATGAACGTATGGTGGTACCTGCCCGAGGGCCAGACCGGCGACGTCATCCAGTACTGGACTGCCGGCAAGGGCAAGGCGCCGATCCAGAACGACGTCTGGGCCGTCCCGGTATTCAGCAAAAAGCCGGTGCTCGCTCACCTGTGGATGAACTTCATCCTCGAGGAGGAGAACGCGCACTCCAACTTCGTCAACTTCACGGGCTACCAGCCGCCGATCAACTCGATCAACGCGGACTCCCTGATCGCCGAGGGCACGGTGCCGGAGCACCTGAGCTCGGCAGTCGTTCGGCCGGAGGACTTCGGGCCCGGGTCCATCCAGTACATGACGCTGACCGCCGAAGGCCAGCGCATGTGGCAGGATGCCTACGCCCAATTCATCTCCGGCGTCTGACGCCGCCCCGGGAGGCAATCGATGTACCCACGGTGGCTTTGGCAGGCATGCGCGGCTCCGGGCGTGTTCTGGCTCCTTCTGCTGTTCATCGTGCCGTTCTACGCGGTCATCGGTGTGGCATTCGGCCAGCTCGACCCGATCTTCCAGAACCCGATTCCGATCTGGAATCCGCTGCACTGGAACTTCGACAACACGCTGTCCATCCTGGCGCAGTTCGTGCCCGGTGAGCGTTACTGGCTGGTATTCGTGCGCACGACGAAGTACATCTTCTTCGCCGTCGCGATCAGTCTGCTCATTGCCTACCCCGTGGCGTACTACATATCGCGGCACGCCAGGCGCACCAAGACGATCCTCTTGGTGCTCCTGGTGCTGCCGTTCTGGGTCAGTTACCTGATGCGCATGCTCGCCTGGGTCGGCCTGCTGTCGCCCGACGGGCTCGTGAACAACTTCCTGATCTGGTCGCACATCGACACCGACCCGCCCAACTGGCTCGGCGGCCACCCCGGCACGGTCATCTTCGCGCTCATCTACGGCTACATCCCGTACATGATCCTGCCGCTCGTGGCCGCACTCGACCGGATCGACAAGAGCCTCATCGAGGCGTCGCGTGACCTCGGCATGACTGCACGACAGACCTTCTTCCGCGTGACGCTGCCGCTGTCGAAGATGGGGATCCTGGGCGGCTGCGTCATCATCACGCTGCCGATGTTCGGCGACTACTATACGCCGCAGATCGTCTCCGGCTCGCCGGAGACCTCGATGCTGGGCAATCAGATCTACCTGTACTTCCATGGCGGGCCACAACCCGATGTCGGCGCCACGCTGACCGTGGTGCTGTCACTCTTCCTCGCCGTGTTGATGGCTTATTACCTCTACAGCGTCGCCAGAGCGCAAAAGGACCTGCAATGAGCGCGGTCGCGGAAGAGACACGCAAGCCCGATACCGCCGCCCGGCTTCTGCATCGCGTGCGCGCGCTGGTCAGCAACCCGCATGGCCGGCCGCGGGCGCTGATGACGATCACGTGGATCTATATGGTCTGGACCATCCTGCCGGTCTTGATCGCCATCCTGTTCTCGTTCAACGACGGCCGCTCAATCTCGGTGTGGCAGGGTTTCGATGCCACCCGCTGGTATTGGGGCGATCCGGTCAACTCCGTGTGGCAAGATCCCGGCCTGCAGAGTGCCCTGTGGCAGAGCCTCAAGCTCGCGGGGCTGGATATGCTGATCGCCACGCCGCTCGGCGTGCTGCTCGCGCTGGGACTGGCGCGCTGGCGCGGCTACGGCTCGCGCCCGGCCAACTTCCTGATGCTGTTCCCGCTGATCACGCCCGAGATCGTCATGGGCGTATCGCTCTACCTGGTCTTCCAGTACGTATACGTGTTCGTCGAGCCGAGCACGACCGCACAGGTGCTGGGCCAGGTGACGTTCTCGATTTCCTACGTCGTGATCGTGGTGCGCGGGCGGCTGCTGTCGATCGGGCGCCAGTACGAGGAGGCGGCCGCCGATCTCGGTGCGACGCCGGCACAATGCCTGCGCCTGGTTCTGCTGCCGCTGATGCTGCCGGCGATCCTTGCGAGCACGATGATCGTGTTCGCCATTTCCATCGACAACTTCGTGATCGCGCAGTGGCTGTCCTGCGGCGCCGGCTGCGACACGGTGCCGATCAAGGTCTACACCGCCACGCGCTCGGCGCCGCTGCCATCGATCAACGCCGTCGCCGCGATCATGGTCTATCTCACGCTCGCGGCGGTGGTCCTGGCGTACGTCGTCTACCGTTTCCTGACCCGCGGGGAACGCGCCAAGGGACAGGGGCAGAGCGAGTTCGCGCAGATGGGCTCGATCGATTTCAACTGACAACACATGCGCCGGCGCAAAAGGGGGCTCAATCGAATGAATCAGGGGACGGACGGCACGATCCAGCTGACGAACCTCGTCAAGCGCTTCGGGGACCATACCGCAGTGGACCACATCACCATGGACATCCCCAGCGGCGAGTTCTTCTCGATGCTCGGCCCCTCCGGCTGCGGCAAGACCACCACCCTGCGCATGATCGCCGGCTTCGAGCAGCCCGACAGCGGCACCATCCTGCTCAACGGCCGCAACATGGAGCACGAGCCGCCGCACAAGCGGCCGGTCAACACCGTGTTCCAGAACTACGCCCTGTTCCCGCACCTCAACGTGTTCGACAACGTCGCCTTCGGCCTGCGGCGTGGCAAGTTGAGCAAGCAGGAAATCAACCGCCGCACGAGCGAAGCGCTCGATCTGGTCATGCTCGGCGAGTTCGGTGACCGCCGGCCCTCGGAACTCTCGGGCGGTCAGCAGCAGCGGGTCGCGCTCGCCCGCGCGCTCGTGCTCAAGCCCGCCGGCCTGCTGCTGGACGAGCCACTCGGCGCGCTCGACGCGAAACTGCGCCGGCAGCTGCAGATCGAGCTCAAGGCCCTGCAGGAGCAGGTCGGGATCACGTTCATCTACGTCACGCACGATCAGGACGAAGCGCTCACGATGAGCGACCGTATCGCCGTGATGAACGAGGGCCAGGTCGAGCAGATGGGTACGCCGAGCGAGATCTACGAAGCGCCCGAGACGGCGTTCGTCGCGGATTTCCTCGGCGCGTCGAACCTGATGGACGCCACCGGACACGGCGACGACGGTCGCGGACGCTGCCGCGTCGAGGTGGGCGGTCACGAACTGATCGCCGCGCTCGGCAACAGCAGCGCGACCGGCGGGCGCAAGGTCACGATCCGACCGGAGCGCGTGAAGCTGGAGAAGCCGGACGCACCGTCGGACGCCGAGAACCGCGTCAGCGGCCGCGTGCAGCGCTCGATCTACATCGGCAGCGCATTCCAGTTGATCGTCGAGCTCGAGCTCGGCTGCACGATCGAGGTGGAGATCCAGAACACGGGCGACCAGAAGCGCTTCGCGGTGGGCGAGGAGGTCCGTGCCGTGCTGCCGCCGGAAGCCCTGCGCGTGCTGCGCAACCGGAACGAACCCCGGGAAGCCGCAGCCCCCGCGGCCGATGACACGACCTCCACGGCGGCCGCGGATCGCGGTGTCGCGTCCGGCGGCACGCCACCGCGCGCGCGCCAGGCCGGCGCCTGACCCCGTTGTCTGCCGGGCATCCGCTTGCGCTGTGTACGCGGTCGTCCGGCGTGATTCGCGGCGGGGCGGGACGGCCGCCCGTGCCTTCGGCCGACCCGCTCCGCTGCGCCCTTCCCCGCGCTTGACCCAGGTCAAGACCGCCGGCGTCCCGTCCCCGTACCCTGTGAGTGCAAACCAATCACATGAACTGCCGCGCGCCCAGCAACGGGGCTGACGCACCCGGTACCGTGCGCGACCGACCCTTGCTCGCGCACTCGCGCGGGCAGGCCATCGAACCCCTTCGCTGGTTTCCATGGCGGTCATCACGCCCGTACCTTGCGCGTTCCCGATTCTGTTTGATCGATCAAACAGATACGTGCCGGTGTTCGGCGGCGGGGAGGAAGACGATGCCACGCAGGAAAGGAGGCCGCCGCGCACGGGCGGCGGCGAACGAGGCTCCAGAATCCATCGCGGCCACGCAGCGCGGCCTGCACGCGGGCGCCACGCCGCCGTACGATCCGCTCAGCGCCGCGGACGCCGACCGGGTGATCGACGCCACCTGGGCCGTGCTGCGGGACGCCGGGGTGGCCTTCGACCCTGACCCGCGTGTGCTGGAGCTGTTCCGCGGCGCCGGCTGCGACGTGTCCGACTCGGGCGTCGTCCGATTCCCGACCGAGGTCGTGCTGCGCGCGTTCGAGAGCATGCCGCGCGGGGTCCGCCTGTGGAATCGCCCCGGCGACGAGTTCATCGAGCTGGACAACCGCCACACCTGGTTCATTCCCGGCATGACCTGCATCCGGGTCTACGACGAGGAAACGGGGGAGCCACGCGACAGCACACGGGCCGACCTGGCACGCATCACGCGCGTCGCCGACGCCCTGCCCAACGTCGACGCCGTCACGATCACCGCGAAGAACGTCGAGCGCTCCGACATTCACGGCGAGATCGACGAGTTCGCGGCACTGGTCGAGAACACCACCAAGCCGCTCGAGTACCTCTGCGAATACGCCGAATCGCTGGCACCGGTGATCGACATGGCCGCGGCCGTACGCGGCGGCCACCGCGAACTCGCGGACAAGCCCTACTTCCTCCACGTCGTCACCCCGTTGCCGATGTACTACGCCAGGGCTCACACGGATCAGATCCTGGCCGCGGTTGAGGCCGGCGTGCCGATCGGCATGGGCACCGTAACCATCGGCGGCGCATCGGCGCCGATCACAATGGGCGGCTGCCTGGTACACAGCCTGGCGACGGACTTCGCCGGCATGGTGCTCGCTCAGCTCGCCCGGCCCGGCGCGTTCTGCATCGGCGGCTCGGACCCGAACTTCATGGAGGTGGCCACCGGCGGCATTGGCTCCTTCACCCAGACGTCCATGGGTGACATGGCGATGTGCCAGATCGCGCGCCGGCTGGACTACCCCTCGCTCACCGGGATCGGCGGCTGCTCCGTCGCCCGGCGCTTCAACCAGGACGCCGTCTGGGAACTCTCCTCGACGATGATGCAGACCTGGTACAGCCGCCCGGCCACCTGCGACTACATCGGCTCGCTCGACCAAGGGCTGACGTATTCGCTGCACGCCCTGCTGTTCTGCGACGAGCTCGCCGGCATGCTGCGCCGCATGTGGGCCGGTGTGCCGATCGACGACGAGCACCTGGCCCTCGAACTGACCCGGCAGGAAGGCCCGCGCGGCGACTACCTCACACAGGCACACACGGCGAAGCACTGCCGCACCGAGCCCTGGAGCGCCCGTTTCCTCGGGCCGCACATCCCGGTGAGCACCAGCGCGGCGGCCGATCGCGACCTGTTCGACCGGCTCGACGACGGTCTCGGGGAAATCCTCGACGAGCACGAGCCCGTCCCGCTCGCCGCCGACCTGCAGCAGCGCCTGGACGACATCCGGGCATCCTTCGAACCCACCCACGTGACCGCGGAGTGAACACCGCATGAACGCTGTCCACGACAACCGCTATGCCCCGCTGTTCGAGCCGCTGCGCATCGGACCGGTCACGGCGCCGAACCGCTTCTACCAGGTGCCCCACTGTACCGGCATGGGCTACCGTCACCCCAATGCGCTGGCGGCCATGCGCGGCATGAAGGCCGCAGGCGGGTGGGGAGTGGTGTGCACGGAGTATTGCTCGATCCATCCCTCCTCCGACGAGTCGCCGCACAATACGGCCGCGCTGTGGGACGACGGTGACGTGCGGGCGCTGCGCCTGATGACCGAAGCCGTGCATGAGCACGGCGCGCTGGCCGGCGTCGAGCTGTGGGCGGGTGGCAGCGGCTCGCCCAACCTGCTCACGCGCACCCCCGCGCTCGGCGTGCGCTCGATGCCGTCGCTGGCCGATCCGGTGCAATCGCGCGCGATGAACCGTCAGGACATCCGCCAGCTGCGCGAATGGCATCGCGCGGCGGTAGGGCGGGCCCGGGCCGCGGGTTTCGACCTCGTTTACGTCTACCCGTGCCACGGATACCTGCTCACCCAGGTCATGTCGCGCGCCCACAATACGCGGGTGGACGAGTACGGCGGCTCGCTGGAGAACCGCCTGCGCCTGGTGCGCGAGCTACTGGAGGACACGCGCGAGGAGGCCGGCGACGCCATGGCCGTCGCCATCCGCTTCTCCGCCAACGGCCACGGTGACGCGCACCTGAGTGCCGAGGAGGCCGCCGACGCGATCGGCATGCTCGCTCACCTGCCGGACCTGTGGGACGTCACGATCGACGACTACGCACGGGAGATGGGTGCATCGCGCTTCACCGCGGCCGGCACCCTCGAAGAGCACGCGGCCCGCGTGCGCGCGATCACCGGCAAGCCCGTGGTCAGTGTCGGGCGCTTCACCTCGCCTGACGCCATGCTCGGCGTCATCCGGCGCGGCTCGCAGGACCTGATGGGCGCCGCCCGGCCATCGATCGCGGATCCGTTCCTGCCGCTCAAGGTGCGCGAAGGCCGCCCGGAGGACATCCGCGAGTGCATTGGCTGCAACATCTGCTACGCCAGCGACGACCGCTCGGTGCCGATCCGCTGCACCCAGAACCCCACGATGGGCGAAGAGTGGCGCCGCGGGTGGCACCCGGAGCAGATGCCGCGCGACGGCGACGGCGAATCGGTTCTGGTGGTCGGCGCCGGTCCCTGCGGCCTGGAGGCGGCGCTCGTGCTCGCCCGGCGGGGATTCAGCGTCACTCTGGCCGACGCAGCGCGCGAGCCCGGCGGACGCGTGAGCCGGGAGAGCCGCCTGCCCGGCCTGGCCGAATGGGCCCGTGTGCGCGATTACCGGATGGGCCAGCTGCGCCCGCTGAACAACGTCTCACTGTACCTCGACAGCCGCCTGGCGGCGGACGACGTGCTCGCATTCGGCGCACGGCACGTGATCGTGGCGACGGGCGCACGCTGGCGCCGCAACGGGCTGGGCCGGACCTACGCCACGCCGGTCGCCGCGTTCGCGCACCCGCGGGTCCTCACGCCGGACGAAATCCTGGACGGCCGCCGGCTCGAGGGTCCCGTCACCGTCTTCGACGACGACCATTACTACATGGCCGGCGTGCTCGCCCAGCAGCTCGCCGCCGCCGGCTGCGACGTCACCTACGTCACTCCCGAGGGGCGGCCCGGAACATGGCTCGACCACACGGTGGAGCAGGAAGCCGCGCACCGGGCCCTGCTGGAGCTCGGGGTCAGGATCGTCACTTCGCACCGGGTGAGCGGATTCGACGGCGAGCGGGCGACGCTGGCGTGCGCCGTGACGAGCACCGAGCACGCGATCCCGGCCCGGTCACTCGTGCCGGTCACCTCGCGCGAGCCGCGCGACGGGCTCTACCAGGAGCTGCGCGGTCGCCGGCCGGAGCTCGAGCGCGCCGGCACGCGCACGCTCCTGCGCGCGGGCGACTGCGAGGCACCGGGAATCATCGCCACGGCTGTACACGCCGGCCACAAGGTCGCCCGGGAGCTCGGCGCCGATGTGCCGGAGGTCGCACGCGAGCGCAGCGTGATCTGACCGAAGTCCCCGACGCGGGGGCTCACATCGCCGCGGCCACTGCCCGGTCCAGCGCCGCCACAAAGCGGTCGGCGTGCTCCTCGCGGAAGACCAGCGGCGGGCGGATCTTCAGCACGTTCGCGCCGGGTCCCTCGATGCCCACGAGGACACCGTCACGCCGCAACGCCAGCGCAACCGCAGCGGTTTCCTCGGTCGCCGGCGCTCCGTCGTCCCGCGGTCGGCTAAGCTCGACCCCGAGGAACAGGCCGCTGCCGCGTACGTCCGCGATCGCCGCGTGGCGCCGGCCCAGCTCGGCGAGCCGTTGCCGCAGATAGCTGCCGACTGTCGCGGCCCGCCGGCAAAGATCCTCGCGCTCGATGACGTCGAGCACGGCCAGACCCGCGGTGCAGGCGACCGGGTTGCCGCCGAATGTCGAGAAATAGTCGCGGCGCTGTGCGAACGCGGCCATGACCTCGGGAGTGGTGACGACGGCAGCGAGCGGATAACCGTTACCGGCCGGCTTGCCCAGCGTGACGATGTCGGGCACGACCCCGTGCGCCTCGAAGCCCCAGAACTTCCCCAGACGACCGAAACCCGCCTGCACCTCGTCGGCGATGCAAAGGCCGCCGGCGTCGCGGACCTGGGCGAACAGGTCCGCCATGTATCCTTCGGGTGCGTCCAGGATGCCGTCCGAGGCGAACGTCGAGTCGACCATCACGGCCGCCGTGCCGAACCCTCCGGCGTCCAGTGCCGCGATGGCCGCGGCGGCGGGTTCACCGCCCCTCGGGCGGCCCGTGAGGCCGGCGGGCGGCACCACCATGCGCACGTGCTCCGGGATGTCCCCTTCGGGCGCATCGGACGGCGACAATGCGGCGGTCGCCGCCGTACAGCCATGGTAGGCGCCGGCGGTCACGAGCGCGCCGCGCCGTCCGGTGTACGCGGCGGCCATGCGCCAGGCGAGGTCGTTGGCCTCGCTGCCGGAGTTGACGAAGAGCGCCACGCCGAGCTCTCCCGGCATCTTCCCTGCCAGCCGCTCGGCATACTCCGTGACGCTGTCGTAGAGATAGCGCGTGTTCGTGTTGAGCGCCGCCGTCTGGCGCGCGACGGCATTGACGACGTGCGGATGGCAGTGCCCGACATGCGGCACATTGTTGTAGCAGTCCAGGTGACGCCCGCCGCCGGCGTCGATCATCCACACACCCTCGCCGCGGACGGCATGCAGCGGCGCCTCCGGGTAGAACAGCGCGAGCCCGGGCATGAGCCGCTCGTCGCGCTGCCGGCGCAGTGCCTCGGTCGGCTGAGCGGACGCACCGCAGGGACCCGCGGCGACCGGTTCCGGCAGGCGCAGCGTGCGCCGCAGCGCGGCGAACGCCCCGGCGCGGCCGACGGCATCGAAGGCCTCCAGCTGGCGCCGGCACTCGCCGACGATGCCGGCCATCGAGCCCGTCCCCTCCGCGCGACCGGCCGCGCGGCTCGCGAGCACGGCGGCGGTCAGCGCGACGCGTGCGAGCGCCAGATCCCACAGCAGTGAGAGTTCCTCGTCCTCCAGCGGCAGGCGCTCGTCGAAGCCGGCGGCCACCTGGCAGGCCGCCTCCCACGGTGCATCCAGGCCGTATGGCGTGTCGGCCATGGCGACCGCGAGCTCCTGCACCAGCGGGGCCTGGACGACATCGCCGAAATCGATGAAGCCCGTGACCGCCGGCGGATCGCCCGCAGCGAGGGTGTTGTCCGCGGTCACGTCACCATGAATCACCTGGCTGCGCAGCCCGGCGAGCCGTGGCAGCACGTCGGCGCTGAAATCGTCGAGGATTCCCAGCACGCGGTCCCGCATGCCCGCATCGGGGATGTCGAAGGCGCAGGCACGGATCGCGGGGGCCTCGCGGACGTCCCACAGCAGCCGGTGCAGCGCATGCGGGTGGAAGAAGCCGCGCAGGGCCCGGTCGAGCCGGGCCAGGCGCGCACCGACGTCGCGCATGAGCGCCGGCGTGCGCTCGTGTCGGGAGACCGGGCGCCCCGGGACGAAACGGAACACGCGCAAGCGGTGTTCACCGCCCCCGTCCGCCGGCAGTGCGTACATCGGATCGCCGTCGGCGGTGGAGATGACCTCGGGTACGCCGATGCCCGGGTCGTGCTGCGCCACGTGGCGCAGCGCGGCGAGCTGCATGTCCAGCACGCCCGGATCCTCGCCCGGCTGGCCGACCTTGACGAAAAAGCTCGGCCCCTCGGCCGCGGTGACGAAGAGATTCTGATCGCGGTCGCCGCCGGCGTCGACGAGCTCGCCGGAGATGCCCCAGCGGGCGGCCAGCAACTCGGCGACATCGTCGTGCGCCAGTGCCGGCCGCGCCGAGTGTACGAACTGGAGCGCGGAATCGGTGTTGTGGTCCATGAGCATGGCGGAGGCGGCAGCACCTGCGGCCTGCCGCCCCCTCTGTTCGCGTCAGCCGATATGGACCCAGACGGACTTGCTCTGGGTGTGCGCGACGATGCTCTCGAAGCACTTGTCGCGCCCGTTGCCCGACTGCTTGTAGCCACCCCACGGCTGGGTCATGTCGCCGTGGTCGAAGCAGTTCACCCAGATCACGCCGGCCTCGACATCGCGCGCCATGCGGTGTGCCAGACCGACGTCGCGCGTCCAGATGCCGGCCGCCAGCCCGTAGATCGAGTCGTTGGCGATCGCGACCGCTTCCTCCGGCGTGTCGAAGGGGATCACCGCGCCGACCGGGCCGAAGATCTCCTCGCGCGCGATGCGCATGTCGTTGTTCACGCTGGTGAACAGCGTGGGCTCGACGTAGGCACCGTGCTTCCACTGCTCGGGCACGCTGCCGCCCATGGCGAGCTGCGCGCCCTCCTGGCGGCCAATGTCGATGTAGTCCATTACGCGGCTCTGCTGCGCACTGTTGACCAGCGAGCCGAGCGTCGTCGCCGGATCGAGCGGGTCACCCGGCTGGAACGCCTGCTGCGCGAGCGCGGTGAAGCGCTGCGAGAAGTCGTCGGCGATGCGCCGGTCGACCAGCAGGCGCGAGCCGGCGTTGCAGACCTCGCCCTGGTTGCCGAAGATGCCGTTGACCGCGTACTCCACCGCCCGGTCGATGTCGTCGTAGTCGCCCATGACGATCTGCGGCGTCTTGCCGCCGCACTCGGTGGTCACGCGCTTCATGTTCGACTGGCCGGCGTAGATCATCATCTGCTTGCCGATCTCGATCGAGCCGGTGAAGCCGATCTTGGCGACGTCCTCGTGCAGTGCCAGGGCCTCCCCGGCTTCCTCGCCGTAGCCCTGCACCACGTTGAACACGCCCGGCGGCCCGCCGGCCTCGATGAACAGCCGCGCCATCAGGCCGGCCGACAGCGGTGACTGCTCGGCGGGCTTGAGCACCACGCTGTTGCCCGCCGCCAGCGCCGGCGCGACCTTCCACGCCGCCATCATCAGCGGGTAGTTCCACGGCACGATGCAGCCGACCACGCCCAGCGGCTGGCGCAGGATGTAGTGCAGCGCGTCGCTCGCGGTGTTGGTGACCTGGCCCTCGATCTTGTCGATTGCCTCGCCGAAGTACTGGAAGCACTCGACGCTCATGGGAATGTCGGCGCTCAGCATGTCCTGGATCGGCTTGCCCATGTCGAGCACGTCGAGCAGCGCGAACTCGTCGGCGTGCTCGTCGAGCAGCTCGGCGTAGCGGTAGATCACGTTCATGCGGTCCCGCGGCGCCATGCGCGACCACACGCCGGAGCGGAACGCCTTCAGCGACGATGCCACCGCCCGGTCCACGTCCGCCTTGCCGCCGCGCGCGACCTGCGCGAACACCTCCGCCGTGGCCGGATTCGCCTTGTCGAACGTGGCACCGTCGGCGGACGCAACGAAATCGCCGTCGATGAAATGCCGACCCTCCGGCTCCAGCTTCGCGGCCCGATCATGCCAGTCGCGCGTGGAGAGCTTCTGCGCATCGCTGAGATTCATGGTTGACTCCGTTGGAAATTATCCGACACCGAGCACAACGGGTGTGCGCGGGTCACGCTGTCGTCGATTCGGCTCTTGCGGGGATGCGCCGGAAGCGCGGTATCAACCCATCGCACCGGCGTCGTTCGCGACGGTGGCGCCAGACACCTGACCGAATTCCGCGGGAAACACCTGGCCGAGGTACATTTCGATCACGTCCTTGGCCTGCTGCCGATCGAAATCCCGCGGCTGGATCTGCAGATCGAGCCACATGCCGTCGGTCATCGCGTTCACTGCCACGGTCACACGATGCGCATCCAGGTGCTCGTAGCCACCCTGCTCGATGATCTCCTCGATGAGGGTCCGTACCTGCCAGTGGAAATCGTTGTACAACTCGGCACAGAGTTGGCGGTATTTCGGCCGCGTGCGCGCCTCCGCCCAGAACGCGTACCACACCGCGATCTTCTTCTCGCTCGCGATCTTGGGCGAGAAGTCCGCATCGATGATCGCGCGCAGACGGCTGACCGGGGACGGCCCGGCCTTGTCGACCGCCTCGCGCCACACGCGCGTGTATTCATCGGCGAGCCACTTCAGCGTAGCGAACAGGAGTTCCTCCTTCGTCTTGAAGTAGAACCCCACGACGCCATAACTGACCTTGGCCTGCCTGGCGACGTCGGCCAGCCGTGTTCCGGCATACCCCTGGCGGCCGATCACGCTGATCGTCGCCTCGATCAGTTGCTGCCTGCGGATGTCCTTGCGGTCGCCGGAACCCGCTTTGCCTGCGCTCGCCACCCCTTCTCTCCCGCAGAAATCGGCAGCTGCAGAATAGACGATTTTTCCCGTCCACACAACAGTCTACGAATGAAAAGATGCACATTATTGATCGATAAGTCAATCAATTTCTGCTGGACACCGGGTACCGGCTCGGCCAGAATCGAGCCAGCTCGGCAGGGGCTGCGGCCCCTTCTCGCGTGGTGCGCCAACCGCCGTCGGGACAAGCCGGGCCCGGGCGCGAACCGCGCCGGATTCCGTCAGCGGCCAATCGGAAGGATTTCATGAAAAACTACGATGCCATCGTGGTCGGCGCCGGCCACAACGGCCTGACGACCGCCGCCTATCTCGCCCGTGCCGGGCTCGAGGTTCTCGTGCTGGAGCGCCGCGAACGGGTCGGCGGCGCGGCCTACAGCGATCCGCGCGAGGGAGGCTTCACGTTCACCTCCTGCTCATACGTCTGCAGCCTCTTTCGCCCGGAGATCATCCGCGACCTCGACCTCGCGAAGCACGGCCTGCAGATCCTGCCGTTCGAGGGTGCAGTCAACCTCGGACGCGACGGCGAGTACATCGGCATGTTCGCCGATCACGATCGCACGAAGCGCGAGATCGCGCGCCACTCGAAGGCCGACGCCGAGGCCTACGACATTTTCGGGGCCGATATCCTGCGCCAGTGCCGCTTCATCCGCCCGATGCTGCTGGAAACGCCACCCGACCCGACCATCGGCCGGCCGCAGGACATCGGGGACCTGGCGCGCCTGGGCAAGCGCTTCGCCGGCATGGGCGAAAAGGCCATGTACGAGACGCTGCGCCTGTGGACGGCCAGCAGTGCGGCCTACCTCGAGCGCTACTTCGAGAACGACCTGCTCAAGGGCGCCCTCGCCGGCACGGCGATCATCGGCACGGCTTTGGGCCCCTACTCGCCGGGCACGGCGTACGTGCTGCTGCACCACTTCATGGGCGACGTCGACGGCAATATCGGCGCATGGGGCTACGCGCGCGGCGGCATGGGCGCGATAAGCCACGCGCTCGCCGACGCCGTGCGCGCCGCCGGCGGCGAGATCCGCACCGGGGCCGAGGTCACGCAGTTCCTGACCGAGGGTGACCACGTCGCCGGCGTGGTCCTCGCCGACGGCGAGGAGATCCGAGCGACCAGCGTCGTATCGAACCTGGACCCGAAACGAACCTACGGCAAGCTCATGCCCCGCGACGCGCTGCCGGAGGAATTCCGCCGCAGCGTGGACCAGTTCAAGATCCGCGGCTCCTCCGGGAAGCTGAACATCGCGCTCGACCGCGCGCCTCGCTTCGAGTCGATCGCCGACACGCTGCCCGAGTTGTGCCAGGGCACGATCACCATATCGCCGGACATGGAATACCTCGAGCGCGGCTACGACGACTGGAAGCGCGGTACCTGGTCGCGCGAGCCGTTCCTGGACATCTCGGTGCCGTCGTTCATCGACCCCACGGTCGCCCCCGAGGGCAAGCACATGGCCACCGTATTCGTGCAGTACGTACCGCCGGAGTTGGCCGACGGTCCGTGGACGCCCGGGAAGCGCGACGCTTTCGCCGACACCGTGCTCGACACGATCGAGCAGCATGCCCCGGGCTTCCGCGACTCGATCGTCGATCTCGAGACGCGCACCCCGCATGAGCTCGAGCAGGAGGTCGGGCTGACCGAGGGCAACATCTTCCACGGCGAGCTCACCCTGGACCAGC
>Ga0102944_1001052_pt1 | contig 19390 bp, 21 predicted proteins | sample SalPonD_shore_MG_FD_78172 | JGI IMG/M metagenome (GOLD analysis project Ga0102944, IMG submission 78172) | Salt pond soil microbial communities from South San Francisco under conditions of wetland restoration - Salt Pond MetaG... | ecosystem: Environmental > Aquatic > Marine > Intertidal zone >...
AACTTGCCAGATTTAAGCCTGGCCGTCAGCGAGGTAAAGCAGTGCGTGTTCGTTATAGTTTGCCATTTACATTCATTTTGAGGAATAAATAAATGTTGGATTTACGACGGTAGTCACAAATTGGGCTTTATATCATCCTGAAATTGTATCAGGATCTTTGGCTAAATTTACGAATATTACCATGTTTGCGACGAAAGGGAGGCTACTAAGCTGTTAATGATTGCGTTCATATTTGCGAACGTTAAGCGGTGAGAGCGTATCCGCGTCAACTTTCGATAGATCCATGGGCACAAATATCATGGCAGTGGAATTCATGCAGTAACGCAAACCGGTAGGTTTTGGCCCGTCATTGAAAACGTGACCGATATGAGATCCGCAACGGGCGCATACAATTTCGGTGCGATCCATAAATAAGCTGTGATCTTCTTTTTCCTCTACAGCAGTTTTTTTGATGGGAGCCCAGAAACTCGGCCAACCGGTGCCAGAATGGTATTTCGTTTTGGAAGTATAAAGAGGCTGTCCGCAAGCTGCACAGTAATAAACCCCTTCTTTCTTATTATCGTAATATTTGTTGATGTATGGCAGTTCAGTGCCACCCTCCCGAAGAATTCGGTATTGACTGGAAGTCAGAAGATTTTTCCACTCCTTTTTGGTTTTCTGTACCTCGTATTTGGTTGTGTCTTGTGATTGGGACATCGTTTTTTCACTGATAGCTGCTGTTTCAGCTTTTGGCTTTTGTTGGTCTTTTGTTTCACTACAACTTATCGTGAAACCGAACATGCCGAAGAACAGAAGAATCAGGAACAGGGATCTCATGGGATTACTTTTTTTCTTTTAGTCATTGATGTAACAATACGAGCAAAGATTACATTCGGTTTTATAATAAGGTAAGCCAACGGGAAAGCTAAATAATCACAATTTTATAACAATTGTATCCCAAAAGAAAAACCAATCCAAAATACATAACTGCGTTGTTTGGCCCCGAAATCAAGCAGGCGATACCAGGTATAATCATTACTTTGAGGGACTTTGGATATTAACATATTTATGGTTGGTCCTCCGTATAACTTAAAATAATCGGCAAAGTCCTTACCGAAAAGAAGCCGGTATTTGAAAATAGAGTTCAGATCATTGGTCCATCCGCCTTCATTAACTTTGAAATAGGAAAAATCCGTGTAAAGGAAGTGATGAGTATAGTTATGAAGCCGACCAATGCTCCAGCCCACCTGCCAGACATCTCGATCCAGGAAGGTGTTGTAACCGATGGATATCATATTGTAAATTTTGTGGGTGCCAAGTTTTACTCCGACATTGGTGAAACCTGCATCGCTGGTCCAGACATCAATATTATTTCGACCATTCTCTTTGTAATAGCTGACCAATCCGACCGGCACCCCGTCCAATCGATTTGCATAATTGATCACCCCGATCTGGATGCCTTCCGCATCTTTGGCAATATTAGCTACCCCTGCCTGTATTCCCTGGAATTCATCACTCACATTCAATGTACTGAGACTGATACCCTGTATATTTTCGGCGTAATTCAATACCCCCGATGCAATGATGCCCTGCATATCCGATTTGGCAATATTAACACCTCCCGCAAAGAACAGGCCCTGTATACTGCCCCCGGAAACATTTCCCAAGCCGGCGGCAAAGAGTCCCTGCATGCCATCGCGTGCAAGATTTACCGCTCCTGAGCTTTGCAGTCCCTGGGCATAACCATTTGCAATATTAAACACACCGGAAAGTTGTAATCCCTGCATATCTTCTGCAGAAATATTACCCAGTCCGCCTAACTGAATACCTTGCATTTCGTCGCCGCTGTAGGAACCGAGTCCCGCCAATTGTATACCTGTGGTTCCTTTACCGGAGTAGTTGGCAAGACCGGCAATTTGTACTCCGGAGGCGTAATGTTTATTGCCGTTGAACAAGCCGCCCAGCTCAAATCCTTTATACAGAGCACCGTTATATCCTCCAAGAATATTCAGAGAATATTTTGAAACGTAGTTGGTCGCATCAAACCCGTTGGTACTGAGACCCGGCACGAGTGCAAATCGAAACATACGGTATTTCAGGCCATACCTTTCGGGGACTTCAGAATGATCCTGGTTTTGTGCTTTGAGTGTAAGTGGTCCTACAAAAAGAATTCCGACAAAAAATAATGTTAGGTAGCTCTTGAATCGCATTGCAACACCGATTTAGGTTTGAAATCAGGGTCGTTTACGAATGAACAATCAAAATGTTTAATCTTTTTATGGGATTTTTTCCGTGTTTTTGGAAATTGATTTTAATCCTGTCAGAAAATAAAACCTTGGCCTAGTGGGTATAATTTTGGCTGACAAGCTACCAAAGTACCCTCGTGGTTACCTTGAAAATAAGTGGAGAGATGAGAAATCTTTAAGACCCTTTTCCATTTGGAACTCATCGGAATAACAGCGGTCATTAAAGATATTTAGCTGTTTAAACTTTTAGAAAATAGTGATAGATGAATAGAACAAGCCGGAATCTACGCCCGGATTGATCTGGCCCCGTTGAAAGTTGGACAGGTGGTGGAACTTGATCCCCACAGAAAGGGAGGCTGAGTTGGAGAGTAGAAATTCCAAACCCGCCCCGGCCGAAAAAGTGAAGTTAAATTTCTTGCCGCGGCTGTCGGGAAATGGTCCATCCAAAATCATAATACCCCCGGAAGAATTCAGAAAAGGCTCGACCGGGCTGCTATTTTTAAAATTAATCTGAAATCCAAGAGGAGAGACGCCAAATCCGGTTAATGTATTACGGGGATGTCCGACTTTATATTCGGGATAGTTGTATTTCGAGTAAATAAGCCGGAAGGTGTATTTGACATCATGCCCGTAAAATTTCAAGAATTTTCTATTGTATTGGGCGCCAAATGATTCCAATGTCGTATTTCTTGTTTTTCCCCAAAAACGCATGGAGTCATAGGAATACCCGAACCATATTGAAAATTCATTCAAATGTCGTTCGCCGGGAGCAATTATTTGGATCGATTTTACATGTTGGTTGGCCATGTGACTGCTGTCGGCAGGAGAGGGGGCAGGCTGTGCTTCAGTAAGGCTGACTGCAAAACCAACCAGTAAAAAAACGATTAAAGATGTTTTAAAATGATTCATTAAACGAATTCAACTAATTATGCCAATTCTTGTTTTCCGCTTCTATAAATATACGTTTTACCCGGGGAAATCGATTTTTTATTTCGCGGGTAATTTCTTGGGTGCTGTTCTCGATGGCCAGGGCATTAAAATCATCCTGGAAATCTACCGAAAGATTCAGCAGGATAAAATCAGGCCCCATATGCATGGTAAGCACTTCATTGACTTTTTCGATGGCTTCGTTGGAAGAGGTGATCTCGTGTATACCTTTTACAATCTGTGGATCCGCACTTTCACCGATGAGCAGGCCTTTGGTTTCAAAAGCAAGCCAGGCCGCCGTTATGCCCAGAATTAACCCAATTAAAATAGAGGCGATACCGTCAAACCGGTGGAGACCCGTCCATTGGCCGATGGCGATGCCCAGGAAAGCAATTGCCAGCCCCATCATAGCAGCGGAATCCTCGAATAATACTACGAATGTTGTGGGATTCTTTTCTTTCCGGATGGCTTCATAAAATCCGCGCTTGCCTTTTGTTTTGCGAAATTCATCAAATGCAAAATACCAGGAGGTGCCCTCAAAGACAGCAGCAAGGCCTAACACGATATAATTCATCATCACATTATCAATGGGGTGAGGAGCAATCAGGTCGTGGATGCCTTCGTAGATTGATATACCGGCCCCAACGGCAAAGATCATAATCGCGACTACGAAACTCCAAAAATAAACCTCTTTGCCATGACCAAAGGGGTATTCTCGGTCAGCCGGTTTGGCGGCTTTTTTCAATCCCAATAAAATTAACAGCTGATTTCCGGTATCAACCGTAGAGTGAATTCCTTCGGAAAGCATTGCCGAACTTCCTGTTATAAATGAGGCGACGAATTTGGTGAGGGCGATCAGAAGATTACCCGCCATTGCCGCATAGATGACTTTTTTTGAAGATGAGGCCATGAAACCTAATCTGCTTACTTAACCGCTTTAAAAATGTTTCCGTGAAATGATCTTCAAGTATAGGTAAATAATTTGATTCTCCACAAAGAAGAGTGGTTTTTGAGTTATATCCCCAAAAGTTATGAGAAGCTGTAAGTTTTTGAGGTTGGCAAACGACAAAAACTATGAAGACAGACAATTTCGACTTAGAAAATCATTTTTAATTGGATTTTACCGAAAAAGAATTCACGGAAATTATCAAAGATAATGAAGGAAGGCTAAAACATTTAAGCCGAACGTATGCCGACCGTATCGATGAAGAGGATGATATTTACCAGGAAATTATTGTCCAGATTTGGCGGTCATTGCCTTCCTATAACGGCAAAGCACACATTGACACATGGGTTTATCGATTGGCCATAAATACGGCTATATCTTTTGCAAGAAAGAAGAAGACGCGCCGAAATTATTACTCCCAGCTAAAGAAAGAGAAGGAATCACAAAAGGGAAGAGATCATAAATATTCTGATTCAAACGAGGATAAACGAGTGATTACGCTCTATGATGCAATATCCGAACTCAATGCTTCTGAAAAAGCCATTATCACCATGTATTTGGAGGATTTTACTTATGAAGAGATTGCTTTTGTAACCGACATCACTGAGAACTATGTAGGTGTGAAACTGCATCGCATTAAAAATAAACTGTCTAATATAATCAAAGAAGAAAATGGAGCTTAACGAACTCAAAAATGTTTGGAAACAGCAAAGTAGCAATCATAATTTGGATTACTCCCAATCCGAATTGATGATGCTCATCAATAATCAAATGATATCGCTTGAAAAAGAAATAAAATCGCGGGATCGCATTGAGTTCATTGCTTGCCTCTTCCTTATTGTATGCTTTGGAATCATCTTATTTACTACAAACTCGGTTTGGAAACAGGTGGGTAGCGTCACGATTGTGCTATCCGGTATTTTCATCTGGTATAAATTAAAGTACACTCAACACCGGTCTTTCGATAAAAAACCTTCTCCGGATCGACCGATGAGAGAGTACCTGAAACTTGAGGCAGAAAGTGTCGAGAAACAAAAGAAACTGCTCCAAAATATTGCTTGGTGGTATATTGCTCCCATTTGTTTGGGATTGTTCTTTTTTGCTCTAGGTCTTGATTCTGGATTTACCAAAAAACTGCTTTATATGATCGTCGTTATTGTAACCGGGGGATTAGTTTGGTGGATGAATCAGCGTGCAGTTAAACAAAAATTTGATCCGTTGCTGAAGGAAATCAAGGAGGCGATAAAGTTTCTAGAAGAAGATTAAGGTTGGAAACATTTTACTCGTGACAGTCTTCCGGTGCGGAATGTCGCAGTTATATAAGCACAACTTCTCGTTTTGTATCTCTTTGAGAGGTTTGAAATTACTTTTATTCCGCAAACCGAATCAAAATCCTATATCAGATAAATAAAAAAGAATGTAAATTTAGTTAAACAAAACATCCGGTCAAGAGGTATGCGAAGCTTTAAATTTCTAACCATAATTGTGATTATTGCGGCCTTTGGGATTTCATGCTACAGGGATCCACTGGAAGGGTATCTCACTTATCGATTGATTATCAATAATGAAACCAATGTGAAATATGAGGTTTACCAATCTTCGAAAGAGGTTTCATCAGGCTCATTCTTTGTTGTCGGGACTCTTGAAGCCCGTAGCTCGATGGTGGTACGTCGCCTCGTAGCAGGCGTTGTATACACTTTTCGGCTGGTCGAAGGAGACAGCCTTGATAATCCCGCATATGAGCAGATTATTCAATCAAATGGTGGTAATGTAGCCTGGAATGTCGGCGAATAAAAAAGGCAGGCAGTAAGTTACTGCCTGCCTTTTACCATCGTTAAACGTATTATTTACCGGTATAGACAATCCGCCAAATTTTACCATGTCGTGATTCCGTGAGATATAGCGAACCATCGGGTCCCATAGTGACGCCGACCGGTCGGTACTTGGCATCGGCCGGCGATTGCAGCGTATCCGTTCCTTTAAATCCATCGGCAAAAACTTGATAATCGCCGGAGGGCTTATCGCCATTGAACGGCACAAATACCAGGTTATAACCCTTTTGTGGCAATGGAGCACGGTTCCATGATCCATGAAATGCGATGAATGCACCATTCTTATATTTCGAAGGAAACTGGCTGCCGGTATAAAATATCATGTCGTCCGGAGCCCAGTGTCCGGGAAAAGCCATAATAGGTCGTTCGAATTGACCGGCATATTTACTGTCAGCAATTGTTTTCTGCCCATCGCCACCATATTCAGGAGCTAGCATGATTTTGTGCTTATGTTGATCGTAATAGCTGTAAGGCCAGCCAAAATTATCTCCATCCTGCACTTCAAAGAATTCTTCGGCCGGCAATTCTGCCCCTTCTTCCTTGGTATAATATTCGGGCCAGCTTTGAAAAAGTTGATCGCGTCCGTGTTGCATCACATAAAGTGTATTATTGGCGTCTTTCCAGTCCAAGCCAACGACATTACGTAGTCCTGTTGCATAACGATGACCATCCGCCTGGGTTTGACCGGTTTTCATAGCGTCAAACTGCCAGATGCCGCCATGCTTTTCTAATAACGGGCAGGGAGCAATGCCAGGCGATTCTTTGGTTCTATCCTTTTTTTGGCATGAGTTGGAAGGGGCACCCACATTCACATAAATATGCTCACTATTATCAAAAGTAAAAGCTTTTGGGGCGTGTTGGTGTTGAACCGGAAATCCTTCAATAACAGTTTCCGGTGGTGAAGACGGTGTCAGCCCATTTTCAGGCATTTTATATCTGACAACCGAAGTATCAGTACTGAAATATAGATACCCATCATGCAGATCCAAACCGGTACCGGTAAGATCTCCAAAATATTTTACTTGATCCGCAACACCATCCCCGTCATCATCCCGCAATGCAGCGATGCCATGACCATTATGCCCATGAGATAGTGCTACATAAATATCGCCGTTATCAGCAACAACGAGATGTCGGGCTTTTCCCACACTATCAGCCACAACAACCGCTTTAAATCCGTCCGGTAGAGTAATCCCACCGTTGTTATCAGAATAATTCATTTTTTGTGCTGAAGTGGATCGGCTGCATCCCATAAACAGAATCATTAAAGCAAATAGGCTTAATTTCAATAATCTCATAGAATTTTTTTTATTAGTTGAGAATTACTCAGTTAAAATAATGTTAAATGTTTTTATTTCATTCCTAAGTGTACGATAATATTCAACTTAAAAGTTTTTTTCCTTGAAAATTGTCTTTTAGGCGAAAATGTTTGGGGAGCACTCATTATTATCCCGAAACCTTTAATGGATATGAAATGGGGTTAAACGCGATTAAGAGAAGGATTTTGCTAAGCAGATTAAATTTAAGGCACGCCGAGTCAACTACTTGCCTTGCCGTTGATCAAGTTTGCGCTGCGTTAAATATGAAATACCCCAAATAACGGCCCAGCCGGCACCGGCATACCACCACCTAAAGATCAATAGTATTGCTGTATTGATTGCATAAAGCATATGGGTAAACCAATGAGGCGCATTCGACTTCGCTTTATTCATCATATTCAGGAAATTATCTCCGAAATAGACAATTAACTTGGTGATAAGCAACAGGCCGGTGTAAGCCAAAATGATGCCGGTGAGAATCGACTGGTTAATAAAAACGCCAATAATGATCAATATAGTTGCAGCTATATCTACAATAACCTCTTTAAGCCAAGTCATAGATCTGAGTATTCTTTAATCGTTTTTCAATGCTCCACAATTAAAGAATACTTACACTATTAATCCAAACTAATTCACTGGAATCTTTGCCGATGTCTTTTCTTGACAGAGAGGTTTTGAGTGTCCAACCGTCCGGGGATTTAGCATTAACCAGCAATCCCTTTATTCGCACAATTTGTCCCTTGCGAAGGGATTCTATTTTATTTTTAATTTCCTTTGTAGGTAATATGAGGTGCATGTTTGCTGTATGCTGCCACATCTTATTTTGCGGGATCGGTGCGTTGGTCATTTCAAAATAAAAGGAACGATCTGATTGACGGACCATTATAGGGTCTAAATTGGTCTCGTTAGACATAGGGCCCCATCCGAATACAACATCGGTCGGTGTCAAATCAGAAAACGTATCGAAATAATAATTTTTTGTTGATAGCACTCTGGCTTCCAACTTTATCTTGGCTTTCGGAATAATTTCGATGCCTTTGTATTCTTTATTATCCACGTTATAAGTGGTTTCCTGAACAGGTGTTTCAGGGGCAACAACGCCGGGTCCGTGGGTGACCGGTCGGGTGGTCCAATAGTAGTAGGCACCACCGCACAATAGGGCAATAAAAAGTAGATGTTTTAACATAATAACTCCCGTTTACTAAGGCTGTTGATCCTTTGTTTATACTCAAGATAGCTAAACAGGAATTTGTTACAAGTTAAAATGAATTTAAAGAGATTAAGGTATTTTTATAAATCAACTGAAATCCCTATTTGCAGGTTTCTGCCGGGGGCTGGCTCGTAATATCGCCCCCCTGAAGAATTTATTACCACGGAATCATTATATCGTGAATTGAGTAAATTTTTCACACTTATGAAGGGTTGAAGCTGAATTGATGCCTCCCGAAGATGTAATTGGTAACTGATATCGGCATCCCAAATACCATACCGATCATTGTTCTGGGTATTTAAATTATTGACGGCATAATTACTCACATATTTATATGAAATAGAGCCAAGAAATGAGCCGGGCGACCAACTTATTTTTCCATTGAATCTAAATTTGGGAATGCCCGGTACATTTTTTCCTGCAAGTGAGAGGCTATCGAGCGTTTCTGCCTTTTTAAATTCAGCGTGGATAAAATTCGCCACTGTTGTCACTTTCCAATCATGGGTTACCTGCCATGAAAGTTTTCCTTCGACGCCGGTATGATTGGTTTCTCCCTGGTTGCGATAATATGTTGGCCCATTCGTCTGCAGTTGATATGGAAAGAGCAGGTCCCGGATCCACATGCGGTAAACGCTTAGATCATAGCTTAAGTTTTTTGTGGGATTTGAACCCCGTGTGCCTATTTCAAGACCAACTGTGTGTTCCGGTCCAAGGTTTGGATTAAAACCGTTGCCCCCACCGGGACGATTCACCAGCTCGGTCGTCGTGGGTGCTTCAAAAGAGGTGCTTAGATTGGCGTATATCGTTTGACTACCTTTGTTATAATTAATGCCCACGCTGGGACTGAATGCCCCGAAGGAGCGGGCTCCTGATTCGTCAGTAACCGATGCGTCAGTGCTAAATCGAAGCCGATCATAACGTAAGCCCCCCAAAATATTGAATGAACCTATCGTAAAGGTCCCGGTAGCAAATACGGCCTCATTCCATACCCGCTCTATTTGATCTACGGTAATGTTGCCCCGCTCCGGGCTTCCGATATTATCAAATTCGGTGCGGTCATCATTTTGTAGTTTTGTTTCAGCGCCAACTTGCAGGTCGAAATTATGCCAGCTTTTATCCAACGTGGCACGCAGGCCGCCTGCCCAGCGATTTAAGGTGATAATGCCAAAGGGCAGGGGGTTATTCAAATCGCGGTTAATACCATATCCGGTAACATTCAACACTCCGGCAGAGGTATCCAGGATATAGGATAAACCTGCTTGTCCCTGGGTAATATTCTTGCCTGCTCCGGATGAAACGAATGAAGGTATGGCCAAAGTGGGATTATCCTGCGCCTGTTGTTTGGTGAGGCTGCTGGGATGTTGGGCTTTGGGCATATAAATCATCCCTGCCTGGTATTTGAGTCTGCTTTTAGAAGTCAGCTTAACCGATCCGGTAATACCCGAGCGTAATAGCTTTGCGCTGCTGTAATCCCTGAAGCCATCAGTTCGTAAATAACTGGAATAAATATCCATCTGGTGATTTGGGTTGGATAATGAATATTCGGCCTCTTCTTTTCGCATCCCGAACGAGCCTGCCATAGTTCGCAGTCGGAGCTTATTTTGCCGGTTTTGATGAGGCGGTCGTGAAGAAAGATACAGTACTCCGCCACTGCTATTCCCCCAATACGTAGCGGCCGGGCCGCGCACCAGTTCGGCATGCCTGATAAATGCCGGATCAATGACGTTTATCATCGACTGTCCGTCGGCTACCGTAAGCGGAATGCCATTGAGGACCACCTGTATGCCCCGAACACCGAAGGCTGCCCGCCATCCGATCCCGCGAATCGTAAGTCGTTCTCCCAAGGCATAATTCTGGCGGTCATTGACCCATAAGCCGGGTAATTGATTTCCAATACTTTGTAATGAAAGAGAAGGAGAGCTATTTATGGTTTTCGAATCACGATTTATGGTACTTAATGACAGGGGAGCATTCGCTGCGCTGACGGTTGTGTGGATCGCCGTAACTTCAATAGGAGCCAGCTCCACTTTTAAGCTGTCATTTTTTTCTTGCGCTTTAAGACCGATCGGTGCCAATGCCAGCACTATTATCAGAACTCCCTGAAGTAAATAGATTTTAGCAGATTGAAATCCTAGGATAACGTTCATACCGTTTTAAAGCCTTTGGCTTTGTTCAATTCAACTTATCGACTGAATACGATGACCAAACTAAATTAAAAGCAGTGAGCGATCAATTTTTGATCTGATTTTTAAGATATTTTAGCAAATATTTGTAATCATGAACCCGGTTTTTTTAAACAACTGACATATCCTTCTAACCGCGATTATAAAGGGACGGCCATTTTGATAATGGGCAGGATTATTTACCTTTGTAACAAATGGGATTAAATATCGTACATTCGCGCTGTAAGGATGAAGACAAAAATTCATTATTGGTTCAAGAATTATTTTGAAATAACGGCATTTTCAGTCGGACTCATTCTTCTTGCTTTTATGAATCCGCATGCAGCCAACGGACCGGATTTGTGTTTATTCAGGCAGGTGGGGTTGCCGTTTTGTCCCGGTGATGGGTTGGGACATTCTATTGCTTATACCTTTCACGGAGAATTCATTAACGCTATGAAAGCAAATATGTTGGGACCTTTTTCTATACTTATTTTAAGTGGAAGGATTATTCAACTTTTATATAAAAAACACTATTACAACTTAAATTAACAGAGTACGTTATGGCCAGAATGATTGATTTTATACCGGAAATAGAAGGGGATGAAGCCGCTTATGTATCCAAAATTATGCAGTCGATGGATGATGAAACAGCGCAACGATTCACCCATGTTTACAGGGCACGGCGCAAGGAACCGCAAATGATTTTGCTGACGGCTGTTGTTGGCTTCTTTGGTGTTGCGGGGATTCATCGTTTCATCCTGGGACAGTTGGGGATGGGGATTTTGTATCTCTTCACGGCCGGTCTCTGCGCTATTGGCACTATTGTGGATATTATCAATTATAAAAATCTGGCCTTTGAATATAACAGGGACGTTGCCAGGGATGCGGCTTCATTGGCAGAATAAAGTTGCGGTTGCCGTATAAATAGTGGAAAGGTATTGTTCATAATCCAAAAACTCGATTGATGTTGAACCCGAATCGAAAGTCACCGGCCCAGAATGGATCACTATTTTGAGCTAAAATGTATTGTTCCAAATGCCAATAGCTAGAGGTAAGGAAAAGCTGAAAAACGTGGCCTCCTGTTTGGTATCCATTCCCAGGCGAATGCATTTTTTGTGCCCGGGTAACGATCACTCAACACCGGGTAATATTCTGCGACAAGTGAAAATCGTTTGGATAAATGAACTTGTGAACCAAGTCCTATTGAAAATAAACTATTGACATTTCCGGGTACTACATCGTTGAAATGCGCAAACATCGGAGAGAGCTAAAAATCGATTGTTTCATTAAATCTTCTTGAAAAGATTACGGATATCAATGTATTGATATCATCCTTAAATGGTTTTTGATCTTTTTGGGTTTCCTTTCTTAACACCATGAATGGAGAAATTGCCCTTTACTTTTACCACTTGTGGACTTTTAAGAGGCGTTGTAACTGGTTATCAGTTTACCATAGAAGTCTGCAAACGGATATTTCTCAGCATTTAAAGTTTCCAGCATATCCCGATCCCGCATTCCTATGCCGGTTTTTAAGGTATGTACATCTACATAGAAATCAACGGTGGAATCTTGCAGGCTGATTTTACCTACGGGGTGATGGGATTTCCTGGTAAATGAATGCAAAGGTACTTTTGAATAAAATTCTACATATCCAGCTTTTGATTTAAATGCTTGGGCGGTGGTCCATGAAGGTAGCAGGAAACAGCATAACATTGCCGATAGGAATGTATTTATTGGTATCGATTTATGTCAGGGAAAAAAGGGGACCGTCTGCAGTATGTCTGTGGTTGTTTTCACCGGAGGACATTTGACTATCAGTTATTTTTTGCGCCATTGTCGATCCATTGTTTTATCAGGCTGATATCATCGCTTGACAATGGCGAACCACCGTATGGCATACGAACACCATGCTGGGGATTGTTGGACGATATTTTATCAACCAGGGGACTGTTTGCAGCGTCATTGGGCTGAATGACTTTCTTTCCATACTGGTTTCCGACACTGGCGATAGCGGCATCATAACTGCTCAGATCAACTCCATTTTGTTTTGTGGAGTGATCGTGACAGCCGCTTGTGGCGCAATTTCCGGAGAATATAGTATTGACATTTGTAAATGTAGGGTCGGGCATTGCTGTCCCATTATCTCCATTATTATTCCCACCCGTATCTCCGCTGCCTGTACTGCTTGAGCTGCATGAAACAAATATCACAGCAAATAAGCACAAAAGGGAGAAAATTTTCCTCAACTGATACCTATCGCCTATTGTAAGTTTTTTTGAAAGATCAGCTGTATTCATAGGGACTCCATATTGATTGGGATTTCACTTTTTTTAAAGACCTTGTCTTTTTTTGATAGCAGGCAAGACGGTTAATGATGTATTACGAAGATCGATTCTATCACTAATGGTTTGGCAAATTAAAGTTTAAAGAAACAACGGTGCCCATAGAGTATAGGTCGACTTTTCCCCACCCAACCCGCTTAACAGGTATTTTGAGATAAGGTTCAGCTCTAAGGCTCCAGTTTTTTAAAAGATCCACTTCATAACCAACAGATAGAGTGGCGTTGCTTAATAAATAAGTTGTCCCGGTTTTTCCGCTCCACCCTTGGGATGACCCGGATTGATAGCTTTCATAATCGAAACGGTATTTTTCATTCAGCATGATATAAGTGGAAATACCGGCGGTAACATACAGGCGGGAATGATTTATGGATGAGAAATTGTATTTCAGACTCATGGGTATATCCAGCAATACACAATCGGCTGTTGTATTTTCCGGCTGAATCCCACCGGCCAGGTATCCGTTCGGGAGACGGTAATCATTGCTTCCGGCTGTGTACCGCGTCCTTGTTCTAATCACCCCTGTAGTAATTCCGAGCCTTGAATTAAAGTTATAATCCAGAGTGAATCCCAATTTGTAACCGGGATCATAAAAATTGGAAAACCCTCCGGCGGTACTTAAATCCGGGCCCATAACGAGTCCCAAAGAGACCCGGGTAAAGTTACGCCTTCCAAAATGATCCCGGGGATTGACCAAAGCTATGGACTCGTTATGGGAAGCAGCAGCCAGAGCATTACTGCTGATTTTATTTTTTGATGGTTTAATGGCCGAAGTGGTCGCCGAACGGCTATCAAACCCCGGAGAAGCCGTTGCCAAATCTAAACGCTGTTCCGAAAAAGAATATGATTTATATTTATTCTGAGTTTTATCAGTAGTATCGAGTGAAGTTTTTGATTTCGTTTTAGGCTGGTCCGCAGGGGTATGGATGGTAACGGATTTGTTCGGCCTGTTTCTAGCACCGAGTTTTTCATTCTTACCAGGGGAAGGTTTGTTATTTTTATTTCCCGTTTTATTGCTTTCCGATTGTTGAGCAGATTGTACACTGCTCAATTGACTGTTCAGTTTGTCGATTTGAAGTTGATTTTCAATGGTAAAATAAGCCAGAATCGAAAATGCCAGTATAGCCACGGCAGCAACCAACCGACGGTATCTTCGATGCGTATTCTGACGATCAAGAGCGTCCAATCGATTTTCAAGGTTCAACCAGTCATCCTCGTTAAATGGGATATCATATTCCTCGGCTTTCTGTTGAAAAAGTCGTTCTAAAGCATCTTTTCTATTTCCTTGATCAGACATAATCTTTTAAATAAAATTTTTCTCTAAAATCACCTGCAGATTTCGTTTTGCCTTGGCCAGGTTCGACTTTGAAGTACCTACTGAAATACCCAGTACAGTAGCAATTTCGTGGTGCTTAAAGCCTTCAATCACATAAAGGTTAAACACGGTGCGATAGGCGGGGGTTAACTGTTGAACCATTTTTATAATCTCATCATAAGAAAGACCACTGGTGATTTTTTCTTCTTTTCCCAATTGTTCTTCTACTATTTCCAGATTTTTTGTTTGTTGGTTATTTTTGTTTCGGTGATAGTGATTGATAGCTGTATTCACTACTATTTGCCTTAACCACGGCTTAAAGGGACGATCCAGATTGTATTTTTCGATGTTCGTGAACACCTTTACAAAAGCATCATTCAAGATTTCGGCGGCCTTGTTTCGGGACTCCGAATATCGCAGGGTAATGCTCATGCCATAGGCATAAAACATTTTGTACAGCTCTTTCTGGCTATCCCGGTGACGTTTCCGGCATCCTTTGATAATTTCTTTTATTAAGGTTTCTTCGTAAGAAATAATGACCACCTTTATTTTGGCTTCTATTTGCCTGTACAAGATTTTATAGGGAATGGTTGCCTCGGAATTTATCCGACAAAATATTTTTATTTTAGCTGGGCCTTTAATGCAATTTATATAACAGCGGTAAATAATTTAATATGATGCTTTTTTAACCTAGGTCAATTGTAAAAAATCCATACTATTTGCCGTAACTCCTTGTCCATTTTTGCGTAAGTGTTACTAACTGGTAGCTAATTTTTGAGTATAGATTTGGCTTTAATCATTCATATCAACAGACGTCCATTGCGAGAAATAGTTACTTTATTCTTGCTGGGTTTTATTTTTACGACGGCTTCTATAGCACATCCTGTAAATGTGAGCAACGAATCTGCATCCTCTCATAAAAATGGAGACAAGCCCTATATGACCCGGGAATTTAATGTGTCTACCCCCGGACAACTCAAGATTTTTACTGCGGCAGGGAATATAGAAGTGCTTCCGTCATCTTCCGCCAACAAAGTAAAAGTGGAGCTATACGTGGACCGGGGATTTGCTTTCTGGTCTAATTCCAACAACCTGGATAACTTTCGTATTACCATGCTGCAGCGTGGCAACGAAATTGTAGCCTCGGTCGAGCGCAAGCATCGCGAAACCAGCTTTTTCAGCGGGCAGATGTCCTTTTCATTTAGGGTATATGTACCGGAAGCAATGTCGACAGACCTGAAGACGCTGGGAGGAAAAGTAACCCTTCGAAATGTAAAGGGAACGCAATCGATTAAGACCAATGGAGGCAGTATTGAGGCCAGCGATATAAAAGGGAAGGTTGAGGCCTATACTTCGGGCGGAAATATTGATATTGATGATAGCCGTGGCACCATTTATGCGCAGACCGATGGCGGTAATATTTCGCTTAATAAGAACAGTGGCGAAATACGATTAAAAACGAATGGTGGCAAAATTATAGCGCAGCGTATATCCGGATCGATGCTTGGACATGTTGGCGGCGGCGATATATGGGCAGATTTTATACAGATTGATCAAGGTGTGGATTTGCAAACATCAGCGGGAAATATCCATGTCGAAGTACCGGATGTAGTGGGATATCAGCTATTGCTGCGGGGTACCCAAATTAACTTTTCGGGCAAGGAAAAGGTAAATGGGGAAGTTAAAGCGGGACATATCGAAGGCACCTATAAGGATGGGGGACCGCCCATCAGCTTGACGACAAATGCCGGTGCCATCACTCTTAAAATGAAATGATTCTTTAGGGCTTTTGAGGCAATCGATTCCAAATATCAAACATTATCCCAACCGCCGGCATTTTTGGCTGCTGTTGATAATATGCCTTGCCATGCCATTGCTGTCGCTTGCTCAATCATCAAGTGATGTGGTAAAGCTTAGTAAATCGGATATAAATCCGGATGACCATATCATTTACATCTCTGATACATGGCTGTTCAAGCCGGGCGATAACCACAATTGGGCCGAACCGCAGTACAACGATTCCACCTGGCAAAAGACGAGCACTTACCTGGGGCCGTCGGAACTTTCTTTTATTGACTGGCAGGGTATAGGGTGGTTCCGTTTTCACTTTAAAGTTGACAGCACGCTCGTAGATTATCCGCTGGCGCTGATTTCAGAACAGCACTACGGGGCGTCCGAGATTTACCTCGACGGTAAAAAATTATACGACATTGGTCAGGTTTCCGTTTTCGCCGAAGATAATGTGCCGCATCGCGATAACCGACCACGGCCGCTGATTGTCCATGATACTACCGAGCATGTGCTTGCTGTTCGTTTTGCCAATTATAAGGCGGCTACCTTCAACGATTATGGCTTTACTGCGGGATTCCGTTTCCTCATCGGTGATCTCGACTATTTTATTGGATCTACTATCCGGCAGATGAGCAGCACGCCATGGTATCAGCTGTTTTTTGCCGGGGGATTGATTGCCTTTACCATCATCCATTTCTTGTTATTTGCCTTTTATCCGTCAGAGAAACGAAATCTGTACTTTGCACTCTTTACGTTTTTCCTGGCAGCTCTCACATACACCTTGCTCGAAAGCACCTATGCCGATTCGCCTATGATGGTGATCACTTACTACCGGCTATCGCTTATTGCCTGGCTGCTGACGGTTATCTATGCCCTGAGATTTACCTATAGCCTGTTTTATGAAAAGAAAAATCCATTACAATTTTGGGGATTTTTACTCGTGGGCCTTGGTCTCGCCATAGCTACCTGGTTTAATGCGCATGGACTGGATTTCTACAGGGAAGTCTTCGTGCTGATAACGTTGCTTGAAATAAGTCGTGTTCTGATGCTTTCCTTTTTCAAAAATAAAGAGGGAGTTTTGATTATCGGCACCGGCTTGGCGGGTTTCGCTGCCGGCATCTTTTATACGGTACTGGTTAATTTGGAAATTACCAGCGGCGATCCCGTACTCGGCAATATCATTGGATCATCTTTTCTCATCTTTTCCATGTCGATTTATTTGTCCAGGGAATTTGCCATTACCCAAAAACGCCTTGAGTACAAACTCATTGAAGTGAAACATCTTTCCGAGCGGTCGCTGGAACAGGAGCGTCAGAATAAACAAAAAGAGCTGGAAAGAAAGCTATTGGAAGCCGAAAACAAACGGAAATCTCAGGAGCTGGAGGAAGCTCGGGCATTACAGTTGTCGATGTTGCCGAAGCAAATCCCCAAAACCGACAAATGGGATATTGCGGTGTTTATGGAGACCGCCCAGGAGGTAGGGGGAGATTATTATGATTTTAGTATATCCAAAAACGGCACGCTTACGGTGGCCTTGGGCGATGCTACGGGACACGGAATGAAGGCTGGAATTATGGTGGCTACGGCAAAGAGTTATTTCCACACGCTTGCCAACGAGCACGATAACCTGGGTATTATCCAGCGCATGTCATCCGGTATCCGGAATATGGATTTAAAAATGATGTACATGGGTATCATGTTGCTTAAGTGCAATGAAGAATGTGTGCATGTTACTTCGGCAGGTATGCCGCCCTGTCTGCGATACAGCCGGCGTGGCCGTTCGGTACAAGAAGTGCTATTGAGAGGTATGCCGCTGGGGAGCAAGGTTAATTATCCCTATAAAGAGAAGCAGCTCGAAGTCCAAGAGGGCGATACGCTTTTGTTGATGAGCGATGGACTCATGGAGCTTTTTAATGAAGATCGCGAGCAGCTGGGGATGGAGCGAATCAAGCGTGCCTTCAGTGAAGCAGCGGACTCCTCAGCTTCCGATATACTCTCGCAGATTACCAAGCTTGTGGATCAGTGGGCGGGAAGTAAATCACATGAGGATGACATCACCATTGTAGTTATGAAAGCAAAACAATAACCGTAACTTTTGAACGCTCAATGCGTAAATAATTTAACGAAACAGGATCTTGTCAGGATACAATGCTACGATATATATTAACATTCGGGATTTTTTTCCTCTTATTAAATTCTGCTATTGCCCAGACGCAGCCGGATTCAACGGAAGATCCCTTTAAAAATGATCCCTATTTCTCAAAACCGCTGTCGGAATTGCTGCGACATCCCAAGACGGGAGATAACGATTCTACAGAGAAATCTGATGAGGATGTAAAAAAGTTTGTCACGCAATTGAATGACGAGGGATTGGATTTCCGGGGCGTCATCGAAGCCGGTCCGTACAATTCGAATCCGTTATATTCCGTTTATCCGAATTTACCGATGATTCATTATAATCGTGTGGATGCGCTTTTCCTGGGACTCAGCAAGGAACGCATGCAGTGGTATCATAACGACTGGATGTTTGGGATTCCCGGTATCCAGCCGACCGGCATGATCGGATATTCATTTGGGCAGAAAGAGTGGCAGTATTCACTGGGACTGGAAAAATACCTGGGACCCAAACACCATATTTTGTTGGGAGGCGAATATCATAATGCCTCGGCTACCAACGACGATTGGAGGGTAGGGCTTAATGAGACGACCTTAACTTCTTTCTTCGGTGGTTATGATTATTTGGATTATTATAAACAAAAAGGTTGGGGCGCTTATATGCTATTCCGTTCCGACCGTTATTTTGAAGGCGGAATAGCCTTAAGCGATGATCGATTTAACAGTCTTGATAAAGAGTCTGATTGGGCATTATTTGGATCCGGCGGCCGGTATCGCGAAAATCCGCCTGTCGATTTCCAGAACGGCACGCCTATTGATACCGTAGATATTACCAGTCTAACGCTCTCTGCCTCTTTCAATCCCAAACGATTAGTCCTTTCCAACAATTTTACCTTTTCACTGACCGGTACCGCCGAATTTGCTGATCCGGGTATTGGTACGGCATCGGACTACGACTATTCAAAATATACCGGAGAACTCATTTCTTATATCAACCTGGATGCCGGGACAGTCTTTAAATACCGACTGCGGATGTCGAGCATCACAGGGAATGCCCCAAGGTTTAAGCAACTGTATTTGGGCGGGGTGGGATCATTGCGGGCACTGCCATTTAAATCACTCGGGGCCGGTAATCAGATGATCTTGAGCAATGCAGAATTGCAGTTCGGAAGTCCGAGATTCGGTTCCAACAGCTGGATCGATTTC
>Ga0102944_1001053_pt1 | contig 19385 bp, 14 predicted proteins | sample SalPonD_shore_MG_FD_78172 | JGI IMG/M metagenome (GOLD analysis project Ga0102944, IMG submission 78172) | Salt pond soil microbial communities from South San Francisco under conditions of wetland restoration - Salt Pond MetaG... | ecosystem: Environmental > Aquatic > Marine > Intertidal zone >...
AAAATACCACCGCGTAGAAAGTCAATATGGTGAGTTTACCCGGTCGTTTATGCTACCCGATAATATCGACGAAGACAGTATTGAAGCCCGCTATGAAGATGGATTGCTGAATATCACCATTGACAAAGATGAAGAAAAAGTCAGCAAAAAAATTGAAATTAAATAATTAGTGCGGAATGAAATAACACAGTCATTTCTTTCGCATAGAATTATAGAGCCGGGAATGAGCCCCCCATTCCCGGCTTTTTCTGTTATTGTATTGATTTTGATTAACTAAACATTTAAAAATAATTCTAACCCGGATATTTCACAGGAAATTATATTATAAAGAATTAAATTATTTATGAACATATAATTATAACGCCTTTTGCGGTTACGTGGACTATTATAGCTCTCAGTATTCAGCCCTCAGCTATCAGCTTATACCGGTAGTGAAAAGTGAAAAGTCAAAAGTGAAAGGTCAATTATTAACCTGTTCACCTTTCCCCACTTAACCCGGATTATTCACCAGTATCCAAATCTGGGCTATAGATAGTTTCTAGCAAATAAAATATTTTCAATAATTTAATGTGTTGTTTTTTTTCATCTACTCGTGATAATCCGGGTTAATTGATTTTATGGTAAGCCGACAGCTGAGCGCATAAAGCTAAGGATAATAATCACTATAAATACACAATACCTTACTTAAACCGGTTAATCCAACCGCACAACACGTTACTTATATCTATTTTTAGGTTTGAAAAATTAAATACCGGGTGTAGAACGCTGCGAAATTTTTCCCTCCGCTGCGTTGAAGTTAAAATGGCTTGCTCAACGTATATTTATACGATTCCGTCCCCATTTTACCCCTTGTCCCGAATGCCTTCGGGGTTGCCGAGAAAAAAAATTCTTGGTGAAATATCCGGGCTAATGTCGATGGCATGCACAATAAACCGCAAAAAGAGAAAGTTTTATTAAACAGTTACAGTATTTAATAAAATTTATTGATTGTAATTGATTCTGAATGTTTAAGAAACAGAGGAGTAAAGAATGAAGCAGTTAAATGCGAAGTTAAGTGTTGCAGCAGTTATTATATTGGTTTTTCTGGGGGTTGAGTTTACGAACGGGATAAAGCTTGATAAAGCGTCGGTGATTGATTTTCCCACCTTCAATACGGATGTGAAAAAAGCGAAAGATCAGCCCCTGAGATCTTTGAAGGACTTGAACGACGCCATTGTAAACGTGGCCAAAAAAACCAACCCCACGGTTGTTACTATTTTTACGACTCAAACCGTCAAAGTACGTCAGCAAAATCCATTTTCCCAGTTTTTTGGGGGACAGCCCGACCAAGAACAACAATATCAGCGCCGGGGATTGGGTTCTGGCGTAATCGTATCGGATGACGGTTATATTCTGACCAACAATCACGTGATTGCCCATGCCGATACCATTAAGGTTCGACTCTACAACGATAAAGAAGTACCTGCTAAAGTGATTGGAGCGGACAAACAAACCGATATTGGTGTCATTAAAATTGATGCCGATAATTTACCGGTTGCCAAACTGGGAAACAGTGACAGCCTGAGAGTAGGCGAGATGGTACTGGCGATTGGTAGTCCGCTGAGTCCAAACCTGGCACATACGGTAACCATGGGAATTGTGAGTGCCCGCGGGCGAACCGTGCGGGGATTGGCAAGATACCAGGATTATATACAGACTGATGCAGCTATTAACCCGGGTAACTCGGGTGGTGCCCTGATCAATCTGGATGGCAAAGTCGTGGGTATCAACTCCGCAATTGCTTCAGAATCAGGTGGAAACCAGGGAATCGGGTTTGCCATTCCCATCAATATGGCGCAAAACGTGATGAACTCCATCATTGAACATGGACATGTAATCCGTGCATATCTCGGTATTCGCATGGGCCCGGTGGATGAGACGATGGCCAAAGCACTCAATCTCGATCAGGCTCAGGGAGTTTTGGTTAATTCTGTTGAAGATGGGACCCCGGCTGCTAAAGCGGGCCTGAAGGAAGGGGATGTGATTGTTAAATTGAATGGCGACAAAGTTGCAAATATGACACGGTTTGCGAGCCGCATCGCATCCAACTCCCCGGGAACAAAAGTAAATCTGGAAGTGATTCGCAATGGTGAACGTAAAGATCTAACAGTAACGCTTACTGAACGCCCCGAAAATCTTACTGAAAACGGTGGTGGCGGCGCAACCGGATCACTGGAACAAAAGCTCGGTTTTGCCGTCCATACCATGGATTCGGACCTGGCTCAAAAATACGATATTGATTCCCGGGCCAAAGGCGTGGTTGTAACCGGTATTAGTCAGCGAAGCGAAGCGTATCAACGAGGTCTTCGCGAAGGTGATTTGATTATAACTATCGGAAATCGTCGCGTGACCAATAAAAAACAATTTGATGATTCGATGAATCAGTTGATCAGTAATGGAAGCGATGTGGCGTTGCTCCGTGTAATGCGTAATGGACAGGGCTTGTTCATTTCTTTCAAGCTTAAATAGAAAATATTCTTAATTTGGAGTAAAAGCCCCGGTATGGCGACATATCGGGGCTTTTTTTACGTCAATATGTCGAATTCAGGCTACTTTGTTGCCATTTCGTAAGTGTTTTTTAAGGGTGGCATCTTATTTGCTTTAATAAATAGTGAAGTTGATATCTGTATAGAACTGTTACAATGGCAGTGATCGATGTGCAAATATGAATCGATCAAAGAAATTATTTTGAATCACACGGATTAGGTGAATATGGATTATAAAGATTACTATGAAATATTAGGCGTCGGGCGGAGTGCTTCCCAGAAAGAAATAAAAAAAGCGTACCGGAAGCTGGCGGCTAAATATCATCCCGACAAAAATCCTGATGACCCCAGTGCCGAACAAAAGTTCAAGGAAGTGGGCGAAGCCTATGAAGTGTTGAGTGATCCTGAAAAGCGTAAGTTGTATGATAAAGTAGGACACGACTGGAAAAAATATCAGCGAGCCGGCGGTTCGGCAGATGATTTCAACTGGCAGCAATATGCCCGTCAGGGCGCCGGACAGGGGCAGCAATACCGGCAGAATATCAACATTGAAGACTTGTTCGGCGATTCTTTTGGCCGTGGACGGGGCGGCGGAGCCCATTCGTTCTCAAGTTTTTTTGAAACATTGTTTGGTGGAGGCGCCGGAGGATTTGCCGGCGGACAAACTCGTCAGCGTGCACGTACCCGGCAACCTGCTGGAAAGGATATAGAAGCCGAAATGGAAATTACGTTACATGAAGCGTTCAACGGAGGCTCGCGGCAGTTCTCTATAGATAATCAAAAGGTCAAAGTCCGGATTCCAAAAGGTATTCGCGATGGACAGCGTCTCAAGCTGAAGGGTAAAGGTCGTGCAGCCATGCGCGGCGGCCCGAAAGGCGATTTGTATCTGAAGATCAGAGTACGTAAAGACCCTCGCTATGAGCGCAAGGGCAATGATCTGTATTATGACCATACGGTAGATTTATACACGGCGATACTTGGTGGTGAAACGTATGTACCCACGCTGGATGGTGGTAAAATCAGGCTCAAAATTCCACCTGAAACCCAAAATGGTAAACTTTTCCGCCTGGGTGGGCTGGGGATGCCCGAATTCAAACATCCCGATAACCGTGGAGATTTGTATATACGTATTAAGGTGGAAATTCCCCACAATCTTTCATCCAAAGAAAAAGAACTCTTCTATCAACTTGCCAATGAGCGTAGTGTAAAGAGTTAATAAAATGCGTTTGGCGTTGGCTAGCTCCCCCTATTCCATGTCATTGTGAGCCCTTAATGCGGCCCAAAGCGGGGCGCACTATTTCAGATGTGACAGAAGTAAATCGGTCATCGGTAGTGAGGTGAGCCCAAAAGTTCTGTCAGGGACGGTCCACATCATAGCCCCGGGTTTCAACCCGGGGAAAAAGTGCAGCCTCATCTAAAAAGTCCTGTCAGGACGACCCAAAAAGCAACTATCAGTAATGCATTGTATTCAATATCGACATCGCGGAATCCACGGAAGATCATTGGTTAAGAGTTACCCCTTCCCTTTTCCACCGAAAAGGATAAGGGGCCAAGGGATGGGTTCCGACAAAACGGTTTCAATGAACAATGATCAGTGATCAATAAACAATGGTGAACGTGAAACGAGTGGGTCATTGAAAATGTCATTCCAACGAGCTTGTTAAGTCGGTAATCGGTAATAGGTGGTCCGTGGTCTGTTGTCGGTAGTCATTGCTCATTGCAAAGCTAAAAAAGGGAGTCTCCTACCGCTCGTGGAATGCTTCGATACCGTGAATGAAGGCAGCCCCTTCAGGATTGCATTACATGGTAGCCCCATGTAACGAGAAAGGATAAGTTAGCTCAGGGTGTTGTTGTCTGTATTCACTCCCGTTTTATGTCATCAGTAGCCAACTTACCGAAAGCCCCCCCGATTGACAGACGAAGCAATCTCAGCCATAAGCCTTGAACCACTGTTAAAGGTAGCGTAAGGGCAAAAGCTGAAATCGCCGCGTCTCTCCGCAAGCTCGGTTCCTGCGATGACATAGAGGATTACCGGCAATGCCCGAACTTGTCATCAGTGGCCCTTAAAGCGACCCAAAGCGGGGCACACCGTTTCAAAAGTGACAGCAAATATATCATCGGTAGTGATGTGAGTCTAAAAGTCCCGGACGGTCTACATCATATCCCCATCTAAAAAGTCCTATAAGGTCGACACCGATTGCGTCCGAAAACCTTCGAGGTTTTTGAAACCTCGAAGGTTTATCTTAATTTTTGTGAGGCGTTGTTCAAGATCCGCAAAGTCTTCGAAGACTTTGCGGATCTGCAAGAAATAAGGGTATCTGCCAGATTCAATCCCATTTGGGATTGGTTTGTTTTATTTTGTGAACTCTCATTACTTAGCCCGTAAACCCAACATCTCATCTCTGATAAAGTATATTGTTTAAAATCGTTTTAGTCATCAATCCAGGAGCGGGAGGGGACATCCCTTTTTGCGTAACTACGATTACCGATGGGCTCCACTCCACGCATTCCCGGAATGGGGTCCATCTAGATTGGGAAAGATAATGTGTAATTGGAAAATTAAATGAAAAGGCATTATTCAACTACCAACAAGAAAATCTGATGTGAGTTTTATACCCAGATGGACCGAACCCAGGAAAGCGGTTGGAGCCCATCGTCATCCCAAATCCCGGCTGTCCAAATAAAAGTTAACATAAATTGAAGCTCCTAAAGCAGCCAAAAAGAGCACCAGGGCACTCACATCCACCAGCATAGAATTGGGAGTCCAACCTGTAAAATACCGAATCAGGAATGTTATATACGAACGCGGCATATCGTGATATCCCAGGTGATGGCGAACCTGCCAGTGCCAGTCGGTACAAAAACAGTAGCCCCATCCATACCATATCCCCAGGATGAACCAGGAAAAGGCAGTCAGTGACAGGGTGATAAAATTAAGCCGCCGCGTTTTCTTCCATATCCATCCCAATAGGTTGAATAAAATCAGGGAGCTGTGGAATGCCAGGAAGAACGCATCCAGCAGGAGGTAAATAGAACGCGACATCAGAACAACTCATCCATAACTTGCTCATGAATATTCATCATCTCCTCGCCCCACAGCACAAACCGGATTGTTTTGACATGCCTGAGATCCTTCATTTTTTCTTTGACCGTGGATAACGCGACGTGGGATGCCTCTTCCGTCGGGTAGCCAAATGCTCCAGTGGAAATGGCGGGAAAAGCCACACATTCAATTTCATTTTCTTCTGCACGGTCCAGTGCGTTTTTATAGCAATTGGCTAACAGTTTGTCTTCGGGTTGATCACGTCCGTAGACAGGACCGAGACAATGGATGATATATTTATTGGGAAGATTGTGTCCCCCGGTAATCACCGCTTCGCCAGGTTGGATGGGCGCCAGCGGACGTGTTTCTTTCTCCAGTTCCGGTCCGGCCCCGCGGTGAATGGCTCCCGCTACGCCGCCCCCTATCCGGAGCTGAGCGTTGGCCGCATTCACCACGGCATCACAATCTTTTTGATTGGCAATATCTCCGCGTTTAAGCTCCAGTTTGACACCTGAAATCGTGGTCTCTTTCATAATATTCCATGTAATTTAGAGATGAATACCAAGAGAACTTTGCAAAACCGTGCTTTTGCCCAAATTCTTCCCGAAAGTTTTCGGGAGATTTCAAAATCCTCATCCCGACCTGTCGGGACTGCGGTTTTGAAATCACTCACCCCGAAAGCATCCGGGATTGACCAAAATCCCTGGTTTTGCAAAGCTCTCTACCAAGTTTACTTTTCTAAACATAAATGTTTTACAGTGATGTTCCGAATTTCAATAATCAATAATCAATGAACAATGTGTCCTGTCGCCACCCCGAAATTGTTCGGGATGGTGATGATTGATGGTGAATCTTCAGATTCATTTCATGTAGCATTCGTTTCCAAAGTCTATAAAATTTTCAGCGAGTAGTCATCATCATAAAGCTTCTTATGTTAGTAGAAGCTAAATTTATAAACTGCGATCGAGTCTGGAGACTCTAAGTGAAGTCATCACCGGTCTGGAGACCGGCGATAGGATATAGGGCTGAAAGTTTGAATTTTGAATTTGTGATTTGGAATTTATCGCGCCAGTGATCCTGCCATTAATTCAAGGCAAATGACATTAGTTCTACAAAATTTTCAACTTTGACATAGGTTAAGAAAAAAGTTCTTTGGGTTTACGAAATTAAGACATAACGTACTAACAGGCCCTGTAAATTAGGCAGATTTGAAAATGCGGTACGATATTCGAGAGTATTATAGTGAAAAAGGAAAAAATTTGAATTATTAATGAAGCACTTATGAATTTCAATAAATTTACGTTGAAAGCACAGGAAGCCATTCAGTCGGCACTGGAGCTGGCTTCCAACAATAATCATCAGGCGGTTGAGCCTACGCATATATTAAAGGCCCTCTTAAGTGATCCTGAGAATGTGGTTTCGACAATTCTGAACAAGCTGGACAGTTCGGTCAATCAAATCAAGACCGAGCTGGATGGATTGATAAAAAATCACCCGGTGGTCAAGGGGGCTTCCGTTTCCGGGCAGTATCTGTCGAACACGTCCAAGGAGATGTTCGATAAAGCCCAGAAAAGCGCCGATGACCTGGGCGATGAGTATATCAGCTCCGAACACATTCTCATCGGGATGGTGGAATCCAGCGGAGAAGCTACGAATTTGCTAAAGAAATACGGCGTCAGTAAAGATAAAATTTTAAAAGTGTTGAAAGATGTCCGCGGCAATCAGAAAGTGGATGATCCCAATGCGGAAAGTCGTTATAACGCCCTGAAAAAGTATGCCATCGACCTGAATGAGCAGGCCGAGAAAAACAAATTGGATCCCGTTATTGGCCGGGATCATGAAATCCGGCGTGTGATGCAGATTCTGACCCGTCGGACCAAGAACAACCCGGTGCTGGTGGGTGAACCCGGTGTGGGTAAAACGGCTATTGCCGAAGGTCTGGCGTTTCGTATCAACCGCGGCGACGTGCCTGAAGGACTGAAATCCAAACGCATTATTGCCCTGGATATGGGCGCGCTGGTAGCCGGCACCAAATTCCGTGGTGAGTTTGAAGAGCGTCTCAAGGCCGTGGTGAAAGAAGTTACTGACTCGGAAGGCGAAATTATCCTGTTTATTGATGAGATTCATACCCTGGTTGGGGCCGGTGCCACGGAAGGTTCGATGGATGCTGCCAATATCCTGAAACCTTCGCTGGCTCGCGGCGAATTGCACGCGATTGGCGCCACCACGCTGGCCGAATACCGAAAATATATAGAAAAGGACAAAGCTCTTGAACGGCGCCTGCAGAAGGTTCAGATCGAGGAACCTTCGGTGGAAGACACGATTTCCATCTTGCGCGGGCTGCAGGAGCGGTATGAACTGCACCACGGCGTACGTATCACCGACAGCGCCATTGTGGGAGCTGCGGAACTCTCTCATCGATATATCTCGGATCGCTTCCTCCCCGACAAGGCTATTGACCTGATCGATGAAGCTGCAGCACGTCTGCGACTGCAGATCGACTCAATGCCGGAAGAACTGGATACGCTGGAGCGTCAGATCCGTCAGCTCGAGATTGAGCGGGAAGCCCTGAAACGAGATGGCAATGAAGAAAAAATTCAGGACCTGGAGCGTGAACTGGCTAACCTGGAAGAGCAGCGTAAATCGATGCGCACTCAGTGGGATAATGAGCGTGAATTGATTCAAAAATCTCGCGAGCTCAAGCAGGCTATTGAAACTTCGCGTCATGAAGCGGAAAAAGCTGAACGCGACGGAAATTATGAGAAAGTGGCCGAACTGCGTTATGGCACGATCAATCAGCTCGAAAAGGATCTGAAGGATACGGACGAGAAGCTGGCCGAGATACAGGAAAGCCGTTCCATGCTGAAGGAAGAAGTGGAATATGAAGATATTGCCGATATCGTGTCGCGCTGGACCGGCATACCGGTACGGAAAATGATGCAGAGCGAGCGGCAAAAGCTGGTTCATATGGAAGAAGAGCTGCATAAGCGGGTCGTCGGACAGGAGCCAGCCATTCAGGCCGTATCGGATGCGGTACGTCGGGCTCGTGCCGGGCTGCAGGATGAAAACCGGCCCATTGGTTCATTTTTCTTCCTGGGATCAACCGGGGTCGGTAAAACCGAACTCGCCCGTTCCCTGGCTGAATACCTCTTCAATGATGAAGATGCCATGGTCCGGCTCGATATGAGTGAGTATATGGAGCGTCACAGCGTTAGCCGGCTGGTCGGTTCGCCGCCCGGTTATGTAGGGTATGAAGAAGGCGGACAGTTGACAGAAGCTGTACGACGTCACCCGTATTCGGTCATCCTGCTCGACGAGATCGAAAAGGCTCACGCTGATGTGTTTAACATGTTACTGCAGGTGCTCGATGATGGGCGGTTGACCGATAATAAAGGGGTGACCGTTGATTTTACCAATGCCATCGTAATCATGACAAGCAACATTGGTTCACACCTGATCCAGGACAAGATTGAGGAAACGGATGGTAAAATGGACGATGAAACTTACAATGAGCTTCAAAACAAGCTGATTGAACGGTTGAAACAGACCATTCGCCCAGAATTCCTGAACCGGGTTGATGATATCATCGTGTTCCACCCGCTGGCCAGGGAGCATATTCGGCAAATTGTGGATATCCAGATGCAGCGCGTTTATCGCATGCTCGAAAACAAGAATATCAAGCTGTCGCTTAGTGACTCAGTTAAAGACTGGCTGGCCAACCGCGGCTACGATCCCGTTTACGGGGCTCGTCCGCTTAAACGCGTGATCCAAACCGAGATCGTGAATAAGCTGGCTACGCTGTTGATCAAACGCGAAGAAGATACGGAAGTTGAATTCGAAGCGACCATTAGCAGCGACGGTGAAAGCATCGAATTTGCTGAAGTCTACAAAGATGCCGATGCGTGGGCTGAAGCCGAGTAAAAATTTCAAAATTCTAAAATTTAAAAGGGTTTCAGTTTAAAATCTGGAACCCTTTTTTGTTGCATTCCCAAAACACATCCATATCATCTCCTTGCTTGAGCGGTGAATCTAAGAAAGGTGCTTAACGGGTAGTAATAATTTGCCAAATAAGCAGCTACACGTGGTGCAAAAGTATTCACTACAATAGTTGCAAAGTTTAAGGAACTTGTCTTAGCAGAGATTAGCTGGATAAGACAGAAAAAGACAACCTTCAACCTTCAACTTCTCCCATCATTTCAACAACTCCTTCGGATTTAACGCATTCAAATCATCCTTTATAAATTCTCTACCCTGGCGGATTAAGTCGCCATCCAGGTAGACATCGGCGCCGATGCATACTAAATCCCAGTGGATGCTGCTTTCGTTGCCATTAGGGGCTACCTCATAATCCTGCCCGAGCGTCAGGTGGTTGGAACCGTAAATTTTCTCATCAAATAAGATATCGTACATCGGTTGTTCAATCACCGGGTTGAGTCCAAAACTGAACTCGCCAAACTGCCGGGAACCGCCATCCGTATCCAGAATTTCTTCCAGCGCTTCATTATTGGAAGAGTCAGCATCGATCACTACCCCGTCCCGAACTTCGAGTTGTACATACTCAAATGGTTTGCCCTGGTATACGGAAGGGGCATAGGTGATTTTTCCATTTACGGATGATAGGATGGGAGATGAAAAAAGTTCGCCGTCCGGAATGTTGCGTCGGCCGAAGCAGGGCACCCAGTTTTGTCCTTCCACGGAGAATTCGATATCCGTTCCTTCCCCTTCCAGGCGGATCATTTTGGTGTTGCGGAGCCGTTGCTCCAGCGGTTTCATGGCATCGCGCAGCTGGGCATAATCCAGCAGGCAGGCATCGTAGTAAAATTTACGGAATTGCTCGGTCGGCATTTTGGCATTCATGGCAAAAGCAGGGGAGGGGTAGCGAAGCACGGTCCACTTGGTATTGTTAACGCGCTCTTCAAAATGAACAGGGTGCAAGAAATGATCAGCATAGGCTTTGTTGGCTTTTTTATTGGCCATTGAAGTTTCGTAAATATTTTCAGAAGCCCGGATGCCGATAAAGGCGTCCATCTGCTTCATCAGGGGGAGCTGATCCACTTCGGCCTGTTTTTTCCAGAACTCGGTGTTGCCTTCTTCCACCAGAATGCGTTGCACTTCGGTGTCTTCGATCTGTACAAAAGGATTTGCTTCTTTTTTACGCGTTATTTCCACCATAGCCCTTAGCAAGCCAATTCCATTTAGCCCGATAAGTTGGAGTAAAATATTTTCATCTTTTTGCAGAACGGCGCTGAAGTTTAAAATTTTATCCGCCAGTTTATAATCTTCGGTAGTGTACATAATAATGAGTGTTTAGATGTTGATAGAGAACTTTGAGAACAGGTTTACAAAGCACTCCGATAATAATTTTGAAATAAGATCAGAGGGAAAGTATATCATTCCCATTAATTAGAAGCTAATTTCAACGAAAAAGAATTATAGCGGACTCTCAAATAGTTCATTTTCTGATCAATACATAAGGCCTCCCCATTCCATCTCATTGCGAGAAGCCAACCTAAACGGGGGCAGCAATCCGATTAGCCGACGAAGCAATGACATAGTGTAGCCAGCCCCCTAACAGGTCGAAATGTTCGATCTTCACTTTTAAAGGCTTTAAGTTGATTGACAACCGGGAAATCTTGAATAAATGATTTTAACCGCAAAACGAGTTCTATACATAATCAACTCTTACAGGGCAAAATTTCATGATGAATATGGATAATCTCAATGACAGATGTGATGAACAAGGCTATAAGATTGAAAATAACGGTTAGCGAAAAGTGCTCCGGATTTTAAACTGTTGAAAAGATTGAATATTCAATATCTCTAATTTTGTCACATGGTTGAAACCGGGTGTTAATATAAATTTTGAGTAGAATCGTCTAAATTAAGTTATGGTGATTTTACTTGCTTAATAGGCAACTGTAAAACGCTGTTGAATGAAATCGGCATTTTCCAACTCATCAAGCAGGGCTACCGCGAGATCTTCTGCGGATATTTTACTTTCTCCGTTCGCATCAAATACCGGTTGATCGGTACCGATGCGATATGTGCCGGTTCTACCGGTATCGATGCCCGGGTGCATCAGAATGGCCGGGGAAAGAAAAGTCCAATCCAGGTCATCTTCCTCACTTAGGATATCAAGGTAATCACGGGCGGCTTTGGCTCCTTCTTTATATTCTTCCGGGAAATCAGGGGTATCGATGAGTTGCTCTCCTGGAGCGATTTCCAGGCTGCCGGCACCACCTACCACCAGGAAACGATTAACACCCGATTGTTTTACGGCTTTTTGAAGTACTTTACAGCCTTCCAGGTAATGATCATAAATTTCAGGATCTTCCCACCCCGGGTTATAGGCACTGATGACGGCATCGTGACCTTCCAGTTTGTTGACCAGTTCGTTGGGGTTAAAAACGTCCCCTTTTTGTGCCTTGACCTGTTCATGATCTAATTCTATTTTTTCAGGGTGGCGGCAGATAGCTGTTATTTCATGATCTCTACGAATAGCCTCATTAACGAGCTTCGTTCCAACAAAACCTGAAGCTCCGATGATTGCAATGTGCATGATTTCCCTCTTTAATTCTTTGTATTTAGATACGATTGGGTAAGTAATGATATAAGTTTATAAATATCAATGAATGAACCAATTTATGATATCGATGATTCATCAGGTTATGAATGACGATTGCATGCAAGGCTGAAATTATAGAGGACTTTGCAAAACCGTGCATTGGTCCAAATTCTGCATTTTCGGGATTTGGATTGAAGATATGCGTGTTAAAAAGAGTGAGGGATGACCTTCGGAAAAATTTCACCCACAAAAACGGAACCCTGTTCCCACTTAAAAACAAGTTTTTAATACAGACCACAGACCACTGATTACCGACCACCGATCACCGATTACCGTCCTTCTGTACTGAAATAACCCGATCACACCATTCCAGCTCTTCCGGATTGTTGGAGGCAATAATAGTCAGGCGATCATCTCGTCGGAAATCATTAACAATATCCTCCACCAGGTGTTTTCCCCGTTTATCCAGGTTGGAGCCGGGTTCGTCCATAAACAGGATTTGGGGTTTATGCAGCAGGGCGGAGGCCAGCTTGATGCGCTGTTTTTGTCCGGTGGAGAGGCTGCCATAAGGGTGATCGGCAAATTCCGACATTTGAACGTATTCCAGGAGGTTGGGAATATGGGCTTCTTCTTCATTTATGGAACGCAATTGGGCCAGGAAAGCTAAATTTTCAACCGGGGTGAGTTCCGCATACAAATTGATGTAAGGCGCGGCAAACCCCAGCATTTGCCGGATCTGATCCCGCTCCAACAACGTATCATCCCGCTTCCATTCCAGTTGCCCGCGGGTGGGGCGCAACAGGTAAGCCAGGCATTTTAACAGAGTAGACTTACCCGAGCCATTGGATCCGGCAATTCCGGTAACCCCGCCCGTTTGTTGAAACGAGAGGTTATCTAAAACCGTCTGACGTCCAAATTTTTTATATAGATGTTCCACCGTGAGTGTAATCATGCCCAAAAGTAAGAATGATCAATTAAATTCAAAATAGTTGATATTTGGATTTGAGCTTTAAGCTTAATCCTGTAAAATTATAGGGTGAATTTTACTGGGTGGGTTTTAATCCACCAAATGGAAGGTCATATGGTATCAGATTACAGTCCAGTTTCACTTAGCACGGATATTTCACACAAATTAAAATAAAATTATCATAACTTTATGGTATATATTGAGATCCATTTAATTTCAGAGTTTAAAAATTATAACGGGGTGTTAAACGCTGCGAAATTTTCCCCTCAGCTGCGTTGAAGGTAAAAAAGCTTGCTCAACGCACCTATTGTACGTTTTTGCTGCAATTTTACCTTCGCCTTGCTGAGTCTTGGTTAAATATCCGGGTTCGTTTTTATCTGATGGCCCAAAAATAATATTCATCAGTGCAACGGACTCCTGGAATTAAATATTTTTTCTGAGCATTGATTGATATTTGTAAGGAGTAGTAATACACGATGTATCAAATAACTCCAAAGAATGGGATCGTTTTTTTAAGCAGGTTAGAATGATGCATTGAGTTGATCGTTAGTAATACTTAACGTGGTATCAATAAACGGATTGCGTGGACTCATGGCAGACTATATATTTCGAAAAAACTTTTATATGGAACGAATAATCAGGCGTTTAACGGAAAATTTCAAAAATCAGCTTTCCCTGGAAGCTTCATCTATTGATCTGGATGCGATACGTCAATCGGAGATCCCTGACTTTATTGCGGACCGGCTGGAGATGGAAGCTCGTCAGCGGTTGCGCGATTCCCTCCAACTGCCCGAAAGCAAATGGGCCAATCTCGATAACGATGCCGTGGAGGCGGCGTGGCTGGAGCTGGTTGACACCGCCGAAAATACCCTTCGCATCCCCAAAGAAAAACTGGATGATTTGCTGGAAGATACCGTCCATACCGTGGTGGAACTACTGGTTGAACCCCGCAGTTCCCTGCCTGATTTTATCTATGGCAAAAACCATGAGTTGACCTACGATGAAATTCAGCAGCGTATGGATTCTATTGTCGTGTACCGCCATTTCGCGACCATTATTCCACGTTATATGCAAAAAAAGGATTTGGATTCCCTGCAGAAAGACCGCTGTGTGCTGGTTATTCGTAAAGTTGACGAGCGTCTTGTTTCGAATTATAATGCCGACGACTGGCTGCGCTTGCTCGAGCCATGGTTCGAATTAACCGGCAATAAGGTACACCCGATCATGCTGTTTATGTTTTTCCGGGACAAAGATCGATATGAGCTTTCCGATCGCTTCGACGGACTTAATCATGATTTGACGAGAGAACAGGTCTACGAAATATTATCCAATTCAAATGTATCGGCTCCGGAAACCAACGAAGAACCGATGGTGGATGAAGATATCTCCGAAAAAGAAGCGCCGAAAACGGCGACGGATTCATTTGCACCCCCGGATGAAGATGAAAATGGAAAAGTTACAGGGCAGGAATCTTCGGGAAGTGATGAAACTGAAGAAGAAATAGAAGTTAATGAAGCTGTAGAACAAAATGATTCGGTTATTAAAGAAGTGGACGAATCAGAATCAGATGAAGATACGCTACAGTCTCAATTCCAGATTTACCCTGATAAAGAGGAAGCGGAGGAAGAACCCGATGATACGTTTAATCGTTATTTTTCTGATGATTCTGCAGATTCAGATGCAGATGACGAAGAGAAAGAAGATATAAGCTCACAGAACGAAACAATGGGTCAGAAGACGCCGACAGCACTTGAACAAGAAAGGGATGAAGAAACCATGCAGGATGCCGATGCATCCCCTGAGGAAAGTTCGCATGAAATATTTCCCGGAGCCGGAAATGGCAATGATAAAAGTGAAGATGGCGAGGAGGTCCCGATTTGGCAGCGTTTCATGACGCCGGAAGAGCTGGAGGAGCATCGTCGTAAAATGGCCGAACAGGATGAAGATGATGAACGGGAAATTGAGATAACTGAGCCGGGTAATCAAACGGAGGGCGGGGACGAATCAAAAGAATCACTGCCGGATATCCGATCGTATTTAAAAGATGATCAATCCCGGTTTGTGCATAAAATGTTTGGTGGCTCAGAACAAGCTTATGAGGATGCCCTGAATCTGCTGGAAGGTTGCCAAAATTGGAAAGAAGCCACGCGGCAGATTGAAAATGAAGTTTTTAAACGAAACCTGGTGGATATGTATTCGGATATTGCCATAGATTTCACAGATCGGCTGCATGCCTATTTCAAGAAAAAATCGCAAATTGAACAGCAGTAACCTCATGGGAAAAGACGAGAAAAAGGCGTACCTCAAGCAGAAAAGAGAAGAAGCTAAAAAAGGCGGTGGCGAAAAAAGAATTGAAAAACAGCATAGCAAGGGGAAATTGACGGCCCGCGAACGTATTGATTTGCTGCTGGACCGGGGGACGTTCGAAGAAATTGATCCTTTTGTAACCCACCGCAGTACGGCTTTTGGACTGGATAAGAAGAAGGTCCTGGGAGATGGTGTGGTCACCGGTTTCGGTAAAATTGAAGGCCGACCGGTGTATGTATTCAGCCAGGATTTTACAGTATTCGGCGGTTCTCTTTCCGAAACGCACGCCGAAAAGATTTGCAAGATCATGGACCTGGCCATGAAAAACGGCATTCCCATTATCGGGCTGAATGATTCCGGCGGGGCGCGTATTCAGGAAGGCGTAGCCTCGCTGGGCGGTTATGCGGAAGTTTTCTGGAGAAATAGCATGGCATCGGGAGTGGTGCCCCAGATATCGGCCGTGATGGGGCCTTGTGCCGGTGGAGCCGTATACAGTCCGGCATTGACTGATTTTGTATTTATGGTGAAAAATTCCAGCTATATGTTTGTCACCGGACCCAACGTGGTAAAAACCGTGACGCATGAAGAAGTGACTTCCGAAGATCTGGGGGGAGCTACGGCTCACGGCACCAAGTCGGGTGTGGCTCATTTTGCTTCAGAGAACGATGCGACCTGCCTGAACAGCATCCGGGACCTAATGGGCTACATCCCGCAAAACTGTGAAGAAAAGACGCCCCATTGTGAAGGGAAAAACCCCGATTCAAAAAAGGCCAAGGCGCTGGATGAACTGGTTCCCCTGAATCCCAATAAACCTTATGATATTAAAGATGCAATAGAAGGGGTGGTGGATAAAGATTCCTTTATGGAAGTTCACGAACATTATGCGGATAATATTGTAGTGGGTTTTGCCCGGCTGGATGGACGCAGCATCGGGGTTGTAGCCAATCAACCGCTCTCCCTTGCCGGCACGCTGGATATTGATGCTTCCATCAAAGGGGCACGTTTCGTACGTTTTTGTGATGCGTTTAATATCCCGTTGCTGGTATTCGAAGACGTTCCCGGATTTTTGCCGGGCACGGACCAGGAATGGAATGGCATTATCAAGCATGGCGCCAAACTACTCTATGCATTTTGCGAAGCCACGGTTCCCAAAATGACGGTCATTACGCGAAAAGCCTATGGCGGGGCTTATGATGTGATGAATTCCAAGCATATCCGGGCCGATTACAACGTGGCCTGGCCCACCGCCGAGATTGCCGTAATGGGACCCAAAGGGGCGGTTGAAATCATTTTTCGAAAAGAAATTCAACAGGCGGATGACCCTGAAGCCCGGGAGCTGGAACTTACCGAAGAATACAAGGAGGAGTTTGCCCACCCCTACCTGGCGGCGGCCCGTGGTTTTATCGATGATGTCATTTATCCCCATGAAACCCGCGAGAAATTGATCAAGAACCTGGAATTATGTCAGCACAAAGTGGATCGCGTTCCCAAGAAAAAGCATGATAATTTGCCGCTTTGATAAACGAGCAAAATAGATTTGAAGATGTTGCATTGCTAATAGGCATTCATAAAAAAGGACTTGGTGGGGCGCTGAAATAACAAATCTCAAATGACAAATTACAAACGCAGTACCATTTATCTTCAAACCGAAATTTCAAATAAATTTACCACTTAGTGTCGAAATACAAAGCAGCTATTGACGCATTTGATGAAGCGAATCGACAGGATCCCAATAAGGAAATGGTAGATGGGGAGGAGTATCCCAAGGAGTTGTTGTATGCAAAACGAATGACTAAAAAATTGAATGAAGTGGAGCCGGATGCTTCGGAGTCCGTGTGGTTGGCCGCTCGTTGTCAGCATATTGAACGGTGGAAAATCCCAAGGGATGAGTATCCAAAAAATCGCCGCGGGTATCACAAGTGGCGCAATGCAATGAAAAAGTATCATGCCCGGCGGGCTGGAGAAATTCTGAAGAAAGTAGGATATGATGATGACCTTATTTCAAGGGTTCAATCCCTTTTGTTAAAGAAAAAGCTAAAAAATGATCCGGAAGTTCAGCTTCTGGAAGATGTAATTTGTCTGGTGTTTCTGGAATATTATTTTGATGATTTCGCTGAAGGCCGCAACCGCGATAAACTGGAACGCATTTTAAAAAGAACCTGGAAGAAAATGTCGCCCCGGGGACATCAGGAAGTTCGCAAAATGGATTGGCCGGATTGGGTGATTAATTTGATAAATACTTAGGATATAGTACGGATTGTCTACCCCGCTTTTTTTGAATTGCCTGTAAATCTCTCCGAAAGATGTTGCAATAACAGTTTTCTCTTTCCATTCGTTGATAAACAAAACATTTCCTTATTTTCACCGGTAGTAATATCTGTGTAAGATTTAAAATACAAGTACTTCATGGGAACAGATTTATTTGAAAGTGAACAGGAGCAGCAAAAAAAATCATCCAAAAAGGGATCGGTAAATCCGCATGAGCCCCTGGCAACTCGTATGCGCCCGAATTCCCTGGATGAGTTTGTGGGACAGGGTCATATTGTGGGAGACGGGAAAATGTTGCGTAGAATGATTGAAAGCGGGGTGATAGGTTCCCTGGTATTTTATGGTCCACCGAGTTCAGGAAAAACTACGCTGGCCCATGTCATCTCACAGGAAATCAATGCCCGGTTCGAAACTATCAATGCCGTGATGGATGGCATAAAAGAACTGAAAAAAGTAGTGGCAAGGGCCAAGCAGGTGCAGAAGATGAATGAAAAAAAAACTATTCTTTTCGTGGACGAGATTCATCGCTGGAACAAGGCACAGCAGGATGCATTGCTTCCGCACCTGGAATCCGGAATTATTACTCTGATTGGAGCGACAACGGAAAATCCGTTTTATTCCCTGGTCAGTCCGCTCTTGTCTCGTTGCCAGCTGTTTGAGCTGTATCCGATGACCACGGAGCATGTACGGATCATGATCGATCGTTCCCTGAAGGATAAGGAGCGAGGTTTGGGAAGTAAAAACATCGAAGTCACGGAAGATGCCAAACAATACCTTTCGGAATATGCCGGGGGCGATATTCGTAATGCCCTCAATGCCTTGGAAGTGGCGGTGCTCTCCAGTAAACCCACTGATGATGGAGCCATCCATATAGACCTGGAAGTAGCCAAAGAGTGTATTCAACGTCGTACGGTGCGTTACGACCGGACCGGGGATGAACATTATCACTATGCATCCGCTTTTATCAAATCGATGCGGGGTTCCGATCCCGATGCCGCGTTGTATTGGATGGTGGCTATGCTGGAAGGCGGGGAAGATCCCAATTTCCTGTTTCGCCGCATGCTGATATTTGCTTCTGAAGATGTGGGCCTGGCTGAACCCCATGTGTTGATGATGATCAATTCGGCTCATGAATCCTTTCAGAAAACAGGAATGCCGGAGGGTTTTTATTTCTTGGCCCACGCTTGCCTTTACCTGGCTCTGGCCCCGAAAAGCAACAGTACTTCGGCGATATTTAGCGTTCAAAGTGAAATAAGGAAGAATGGAATTGGACCTGTACCCGCACACCTTAAGGATAAAACGGCGAACTCCTTATCCTCCCGGTATCTTGGAGTTGAGAATGCATCTGAAGACTATAAATATCCCCACAGCTTTCCCTATCACTGGGTCAATCAACAATATTTGCCGGATGATCTACAGGGTAAAACGTGGTTTGAAGCCGGGGAACAGGGACGGGAGAAAAAACTGTGGGAACGTATTCAGGCGATTAAGGAAAAGTTTGGTGAGTAAGTTGCTCAGGTTTGGTTATTTTTTGCCAATTAGATTATGGTTTAAAGGGATAGTGTTATCGAAGGTCGAAGGTCGAAGGTCGAAGGTCAAAGGTCAAAGGTCAAAGGTCAAAGGTCAAAGGTCAAAGGTCAAAGGTCAAAGGTCAAAGGTCAAAGGTCAAAGGTCAAAGGTCAAAGGTCAAAGGTCAAAGGTCAAAGGTCA